>JAABUO010000074.1_pt1 | contig 282776 bp, 216 predicted proteins | sample 5559291 | NCBI WGS metagenome assembly JAABUO01 (sample SAMN10711878, study PRJNA513372) | rock metagenome | isolation source: Antarctica rocks | place: Antarctica: Victoria Land, Finger Mt sud
AGGTGTAAATGGTGAGATTTCTCATGATGGCGGTGGTGTTCTCTACTAACCCTAACTAATTGACCCTAAGACCCCCTGCTAGCGCATGCATTGATAGGTCGAATGCATTGAGGGGTCAAAACGAGTACCGTCGCCTGGTTTGCTGCATAAACCTTTTGTATTCAGCCAATCCCAACTCCCTATTCCTTCTCACTACCCTTCCCGCTCAATCCGTGCTGAATCTCTGCAAGTGGTAAGCGCAGAGCGATTCGGCATTGATTCTGCAAAGTCTCTAGAATACTCAATATGATAAACCTGGCAATTCCTCTTTCCTTTGGGCATCCTCATCTGCAATCTTTCCTACCCCGTCGTTCGAAATGGCAAATCGTGACAATGCCCCTCGCCTTCTCCCTAAGCCTTACGAAGTGTCCCAAAGTAGAAGACTCTCTGATGCAAACGAGCAAGCAAACTTCAGCGCATCTACTAACCAGCCCATGCCCGCATTCCGCCGACCTAAAGCACCTGCTAGGACAGACGAGGAATGGAATTCAAATCGAAAGGATATTCAGAAGCTATATTCAGTGGACGATTTCACGCTCGGAATGGTGATCAACATCATGGAGGCGGAACATGGGTTTCGGGCATCGTGAGTTAATGCTTGCAAAATATGTTTCCGATATCTCTCGTCTCAAGCTCAATGTGAAAAACAGGGTGCAACAGTACAAGAGTAAACTCAAAGAATGGAATGTTGAGAAAAACATCAAAGAGAATGACATGCGAGCCATTGTTCGCAAAGACCTGAAACGGAAGGCCGAAGATCCCTTCAGAGCGACCATCTTCCGACTCCGTAAACGACTGATTCCCACAGGAAAGATCGAGCGTTACAGGAGGGATCATGGGCTTATTGAGGGGACGATCATGTCTGACGGTGGTACGCGAACCACTATTGTACGTGGCGTTGTTGCACTTGCTAACTTCCTGAATGTAGCAACACCATCTGACCTTAGTTGCGAGACGCCTGTCCCTATTACCGTTAATGATCATGAAAGACCCTCACAAGTCGAGCATCAACCTGCGGAGCTCCAGGACGCTCATATGCAGTCAGCGAGCCCTCCACATGCACCTGATCCGGCTTTTGAGGCTTCAACGGCTGTCGATGTCAATCTTCATGGGCAGCTTATTTCTCGCACGTCCACTCCGAGAGAACCACCCATTTTGACATTGGATTCGGATGTGACAGCGCTCAGTCTGGACGAAGCTAGAGGCAGCTTGTCGCCGGAGATCGACGTACAGTTTCCTCTCGATCAGAAGCACTATTCCTCCTATGTAGAATTTTTGAAGCCATTAATGGCCCAGCTTCGAAAGCATGGCCTTTTGGCTCTGCTAGTTGGACCCAATGACTCGCCAGCGGAGTTCTATCGACGTGGCTTCATGGATCACATAGAGGAATTTCGGTACCATGTTGATAAACCTCAGTCACTCAATCAATCCTCGTTATCGACGGAAGTTAGAATATACGCTTCATCCTCATCCAATTCCTGTTCAAACGGGCTTTTCAGTCGGCTTGAGATGGCATACACGGATACATCTACTGGTGGAGATGGATTCCGCCCTTACGATGGTAGAGATGGCTTAGTAACTCTATTCGCAAAATTAGACAGCTTCATGTCCGGCTTTGATACCGAAAACCCAAAGGTATGGTCTTGCATAGGTAGGAGCGGCTTGTGGCAGTTCTTCCGCCAGGCGCGCGGAGCCTGCAGCTGTTTCATGTGCTTGAAGCTCCCAACGCTACTGAGCTTCTATCATACCATCGAAGCATTCCAATTGTACGCAGTAGCGGAGGCCTTCGGGTACGTTGTCGACCATACTTGCCTGAAGGTCTTTGTAGAGCGAACCAAGATCTCGTCGAAGAATTACAGTGCCGTTGCTAAGCTACACCAGCGTCTTACTACATCTTGGGGGTTGCATTGGGTATGTCCCGATTCGGATGACCCGTAACTGTCGTCGGCCGCTAATCACCTGCCTTCAAGGCTGTAAATAGCAGTCAGGAAGCTGAGCAACAGGAGTCTAGAATCCCAGATCTGAGAAGCCAAGTGGAGCCAAAGAAACGGCTCTTGATGACTGACATATCAATGACCGTGACAATGGGACCCCAAAATCGAACTAGAGAACGTCGGTCAAAGAGATTTATCTGGTATTGCGTACAGCTACCCTATCAAGACATGTCGCGAACATTACTGACCGATGTCAGTGTACCTGCAAGGATGGGCCCCATAATCTAAAGCTATTGACTCGTTGTGTGTCATGCTCTCGCGCTCGATGTTTGATGTGCATAGAACGTAGGGATTACAGCTGGCAATATGATACTTAACGTTTCTCTGTAATCTATCTCACCACACCCTCTGATTGCAAAAGGCGGCAGGAGTGAAATTTTCTTAGCGTTCGCCGGATCTTTTTTCTGAATTCTAGAAATTCGTTCCCTTCGGAATCGAGCAAGCGAGAGCCGTCTAAAGATTTGACTCTTGGTGTCGCGAAAGACAACACGCTAACCATTTCTAGACTCTCGATACGCAGCGAAAATACTAACCAGGCTCATAATCTGTACAAAGTCTTACAGCTGGCCAAATTGTCGCGATACTTGAGATTTCTCTGTAACCTTTTCTCGACAATGTACGATACAGACATCTATACTTTCTTGGATTCATCAATATGGCTAGGCTTGTAGGTCCGGGGGTTGCTATCGGATGTTTCCGATTATACGTGCTGGTGGGTTAGCCTGTTGTCTTCACAAAGCAACATTACCAGACAGAATGATCCCCGGAATTATTGGCAACGAGTGCATCTTGTGGGTAGACCAATCGATGTTCTAGCTAATGTAGCCAGCTGTAGGCTAGGAGTACCGACGCCACAATGGTATCATCTATGTTACAGTATTACTATCTTGCTTGCACTCTCCTTCCTCCGCTCCATGAGCAACAGAAACAAAAGCCCCCCACCCCCTTGCGACCTATCCACCTAGGTAGACGGAAGCACTAGCAAGTTCATTTATAAATCGGGCTGCTGCAGCCTGTGCTGTCCTTCCACGCACACGTCCATGAACACCTTAATGGCCTAGATGTTCGCATCTCCAGCCGCATCGTTAGCTGCTCCTGCACTGTTACAAGTGACTCCGCCAGCTACGCCTGCATCGCTTGTTTCGATGCCTACAGCGACTTTGTCAGCTACCTCCTCCTGCTGGCATCCTTCCCTTTTGTCCTTTTGAATACTTTTCGCCATCTCTTTGGGGGGATTAGCTAACTCAAGTCTGTGCTTCTGGAGCTCATGGATGTCCACAAGTAGTTCGACGGCGCTCAAGTGGCTATGCACAATCTTTGAGAGTTTGATCATAGTTAGTGGAGAAACATTTCATTTGGTGACGAAGTTGATTAGCCTAGCCGTCCGTGGTGAGCTACTTCTTGCGGTAGTCTAAGGTGTCACCACTATATTCTCAAGTATTGATACCTCTTGCCCTTTGTCAGAGAGAAACTTGTATAGAAGTATAAGTCTATCCCTTCTTCGCTCGATAATGTATGCCCGTGCTAAGCAGCAAGAGCCTATTGGTGGTTATCTTCTCTATCTCTTCTTTAAGCTTGGCACTCTCAGTCTCTAACCCAAAAGGCGCCTCGAACTCCCGCCTCAGCTTCTCCACGTATGCCGCATACTTCAGAGGCTCATCTACTACGACGATCTCTACATTTTCCACCGGTTCTCCAGGTATAGTGATCGGATCTTCGGGTATCTTGACTGGCACATCGGTTTTCGGCGAAATATCCTTCAGTCTTCTCTCGACTCTTGTCAGCTCGCCTCATGGTGTGTATGGTTAGATAACTATTGACGTGGCGGCGACGATCTGTTGCACCTCTTGCATTGATGCTTCGGGACCCTTCTTCTGCATCGCCTTAGATATGGTATGTAACGCCTGGATTACTCCCAACGTTGAGTGCTCAAAGAGTGGGTCCTTGATCCTTTCAGCTAGTTCAAGACAATTGACATACCGTTCCAATTGTCCCGGCATCATAGTCCAGAGAGTGCCACTTATTCCCCAATGGTAGCGCTTGTAAACCCCGAAATTGATTACGATCAGAGCTTCCAAAGTCTTACCCAAACCCTTTTCTACTACGAGTATCGCGCCCTTGCTAGCCGAGTTTCTAAGCTTCACAGCCTTGAACGCATCGTGCAGCTGGTAACGGTAGGGCTCCTTCTTGAAGCCTCTCAAGGCTTTCTTCGACAGGACGTATTCGCTCTCGCCCTTTTTCCTGTTCTCCTGAAGTTTGCATTTGAGGTCACTCTTACGCGTCAGAGGGAACCTTGCATGCTCATCCATATTCTCTTCATTGAAGTGATCAATTGCTCTGGTATCTCTCGCCGCTTTTGCCCAAGCATTGAAACCGTCTACTCCTTTCGCTTGGACTATTTACTCGCTAGCTGTTTTCGAGCGTCCAGATCTTTACCAATTTTTGGGTTCCGAGATCCGTATGTTGGCGACAGTGGAGGTATCGTTCCACAGTGTGGTTCCGTACTCAAAGGAGCTAATAGTGGACCCAGCTGCACTCGATGATGCGTGTCCCGAATGACAAAGCGTCTGTCTGTTCTCGGACAGATCAGATTGTTCTCTTCTCGTCTCGGATACGACCGAAGATTGCGTTCGTATGCTCTGTTTAGCACTGTATACTGACTTAAATAGCGCACTGGTTTATCTTCAATGAACAAGAACACATCGTGACACATCTCACGCCCCAGTAGTCGACCCAGAAACAATCCAATCCCCTGCCCAGGATAGCACCCCTCAATACACAAGTTAGCAGGCGGTCAGTGTAACTGAATGACTAAACACAACTTACTAGGGTGCCTTTCCTGGGAAGGGACCGGCCTTTCAAGCCTCACGATCTTCCCAATCCCTGAGCTACCACCCTGATCCCAATTGAAGATCCTGGGACTCGGGTTTCCCTGGTCAGAGATGCGGTGTCCATAAAACCGCTCGCAACCTATTCGTTGGCCGATTTTTTTTGGCGCTGAGTCGTGTTCGGGCTTTTTTCGCCCTCACTCCCACAGAAACTGACTGGTTTTTCTGAGGTTCATCTAACAGGAAACATTCGTAGGCTACTAGCCCAGATTATTGGTGAGGCGCGCTGAAAATTCTACACAAACCGCTATCGGCTCTGGCTCGCCGGCGAGTTCATAGCGAAGCCGCGTTCGACGCTATCCAAGAGCTTTCCTTCAGCAAGGAGTTGTCAAACATGGCTCGAGCAGCCGTATAGGACAAGCATAGTGACCACGAGCCACATAGTGATACTGGCTGAATCCATCCCATAAACACATCAATCGCCTCCAACAAGCCAATATACCGTATCATGTCGCGATCCACCCGCTGCCTACATTATTGACGTGGTGTGTCTTCCGAAATCTCCTATTCTTAGAGTGAACAAGGTGTCACTTTGCACATGGGCTCATCTGTTCCCCAGTGACAGTGTTCATTCCTACCAGTTATAGCTCGGTGTTTTAGCCAACATGGAACATTGCAGACATAACTGTCTTCTCGAATGCCCTCCTTTTAGCGTAAACAATGTCCCACTTTGAACATGGGCTTTCTTGTTCCATGGTGACAGGGGCTATTGAATCCGGTGTATGCTTCGTCGCTTGGTCAGTACCGAATACTGCAGACTATATAGAATGTTGGGAAGCCACAGAGCCAGCTTGCGAATTTCTCTGTGGCTTCCTGAGTCGCATCAAATCAGTATAGGTTCCGTAGATTTGTAAAGGGACATTGCAAATTGCTGTCTTCGAATGCTCCGTTCCTGGTGAGCATCGTTCTAGTCTCAGAGTTCAGATCGTAAGACCACGTTGATAGCTGGGCTCTGAAGTCTGTTGTGCTTGCATCGCTCAATCTGCACTTGTTAGTGAACGAGCACAGCAAAGAGCCATGTCTGGCAATCAATTCACGAAGCTGGAAAGATGCTCTGAAATCATCAGGAGAATTCTAGGGCAAGATCAATCCGACTCCGCCAGTTCCTCGCCAAAACCGTCTGTCGTCAACGCACAAGCGTGGTTCATCTGCGTCCATGTCTAGTTTGTACACCATGATGTCGTAGCTATCTCTCATCAAGAGGCAGACTTGGGAAGATCATACGGTCATACCAGCCCTCTTGATCAACCTTTCGAAAGGAGTTTTTGTATGTGAGCATAAACTGTCGTCCTTTTCGCAGACCCATATCGTCGCAGGAAAACCCCCCTCTGTTTCGTCTCTCGGTTCTCAAGATTCAGAATTCGACGTACTGAGGAAGTAATCGTGCGACGACAGCAATTCGATTCGCATCTAGTTTGTCTAGACTGCATTAGCATGTGACCAAGCTAATCTTATACAGAGCAAATGTGCCTCTTCATTCCCAGGATGTATACTCGCGCATAATGCACGTGAGTTCGAGGAGTTTACAAAAGTCGACGACCATTTTCTTCCCCGATTTGGTCGGGGACCGGAGGGCCAAATGGTGTGGTGTTGGCGAATGGCGTTGCAGGAGCGCGCGCGGGCGTCGCAGAAGCAGAAGCATAACGCCATTCTTGACGTCTAGTTGGGGTGAACTGCTCCGAAACGTACTTTGGCTTCGAGGCCGAGTGTGGTGGGGAGGTTGTGCGTGGTTGAGAATTGACAATTTGACATCGTTGTTCTTAGTTGCGCTAGAGATCGAGATTATTGGGTTCGGACTGTAGGCTGAGTGTAAAAATGTCTCGATGTTGGTGCAGTGATCTATATGGTACAGCTTCTAGACACTTATCGTAATTGGCATGCGCCACATCAGAGTTCTGATTCCAGAATGGTGGAGAATACTGTTGAAGGACGATACCGTCAGGCTAGATGATCGTTTCTTTTCAAGAAATTGGCATTTCCCTTTATCAGAAGCAGATAATTATATATATGAAGTAACTCAGTTTTTCTCAGCACACGACAAACCATTCCTGGTCTTCGGCCAGCGAACAATGTAGGACGCGTAGCCTACCGCGCCCGAGCTCCTCCGAGAGACGAAGAGTCCATAGCCAGCGTATGCAGCTTTTGTGGAAGACAGTCGAGCAGCATGGCGTGCAGATGACGCTCTCTTTGGGTTTTCCTCTGGGTGCAGGCGATGGCGGTGCATTATTCGCAGGTAGATTCCTCCAATAACGAAATGCGTAAATTGTCTTCCAGCTTAGGCGGCATTGAAAGGGGGCAACCCTGGGAAGGGTAGAGTCAGGCACCGATTGTGCCTAACAAGGTCAGCATGAGATAAGGCGAGAGGCTTGGGGTCTGGGTACTTACATGGTCGCTTTGTAGGTGACCCTTTATTTCGGCCTCACCTGACCTGATCAGGCCTCGCCAATGTTTCTCCCGCGCATGCGAATCCGCGAAGTAATCCAGTCGCTGGTAAAAGGCACGGAGATCGAGACCACAGAGAAGATGCTTGGCCGGGGTTTAGTCGAAGAAACCATCGTTGCAATAGCAGTCGGCGAAGACAGGGTCATGGCGATGAATCCGGCCATGCTTCTTCTCCATCACCTCTGCAGTTGTAATGTCCTTCGAACCTCTTTATAGACCGGCCTTGTTGATGACGTTCAGCCGCGCATCCGAGGAAGCTCCTTCATAGAGCCTCGATGTCGTACTCGTACTACAGGCTTGATAGCCAGTCCTGGATTGACGATGATAATTTTCCTGGATTTGTACCAACCACAGATGTTGAATACCTCTCAAACCATTTATAAGGTTCGAAGTACCGCGCTCCTCGTGTAGTGGCAAGCTCTGAATCTAACCTTGTCTTACACGAGTGAAAAAGGGCCAAGATAGGGTAGTATACCTTGAGACGGTGTCTCCATACATATTTCAAAGCGTACCCTCGTCTTCTGGCGACGGTTCCTTGGCTTTGATGCCGGACAGATCGAATCTTGTCGATTATATGATTGATTGTCTTTGGTGTCCACGACATGGTTCTGGGACCGACTTCCATCAGTCCTCTTGTACTGTATATTATTTTCTGTCGTAGCCGGTCATACAGACTGCTCAACTCCGTGCTGGAAATCTTGTCACCAGGGACTTTCAAGCCGTTGACAACGGATCTGTCGTTTTCAGGATCCCAAAAGTCTGTGCTGACCAAGCCACAGGGTGTCCTCGGAATTTCCTTTCATCAAGTGACGATAGAAACGAACTAGCCATTCTGCATCGCTCGCATCGAATATCGATTCAGATTTTTTCTGTGTTTTCGTTGAATATTAGATCTCTTGTTCTTGTGATACTAGCTCGTTTAAAGCCTGGTAAAGTGACATTTTTGAAGCAGCAGACGAACCTATGTGACCCATATAAAACATCACTACGAATGTCAATCTTAATGCTTGTAAATTTGAGGTATCGTGATTGCACGTAAATAGATGTCGATTCTAGGAATAGACATTAAGATAGACTTAATAAAGTTAGAGATTATGTTGTATTGTAGCATTATAAAATCGCGAGTTAATTGCTATAATTATAGTCTTTGAAGTAGCAACATATATTACTTACCTTAAATCTCAAATTGTTCGTTACAAGTCTTCAGTTGCGTCTTGAGTAACTGTACTCTCTTCTTTCGATTATCGATCTCGAGATATGCGGCTTCCAAATCTTACTCTCGATTAACTTCGTTTTGAGTTATTTTTAGTAGACTGCGTCGCGCGTTATTCATGCATCAAAGCACGTTGAGCATCGACTCGATAAAACCGAAGAGCTAGACTTACCTTGAAAAAGGCAACTCGAAGAAGATCTATTTTATTTGCAACTCGGGAGACTACAAACTGCACACAAATCGTCACGTTTGATATAAAGAGCTGGAGTCCATCGGATTTAATTGAAGCAAAAACCCTAACGAGTCGAAAACCGTCGGGTTCTTTATACATAGGCGGAGAGCGATAGTCGTTGGGGTTCGCGGTCTCTCAAATTTGATTCCGTGATGTTGGCTTCAAAGACCTGGCTCTCAACGTTCTCGATCGATTGCATCAATGCTGGAGGTATAATTCTTTAGTCGAGACAACGTTGACACTCTTACTGTCTGAACGGTCATGCGTGCTTCCGCAATCAGTTGACGGGAACACTGATATTGAGGCGGAAGTGTTTCTCTCCCGAAAGTCATATATCTGACACGGAGACGGTGAACTCCTTCCTGACGCAATAGACGCCACGGACGTAACAAAAAGCTGCAAAAAATCACCCGCATGCCAGGTCCTAAGAGCAGCGCTCGTACGAATTGTTTTCGTTGGCGAGTTGGAACACCACTAATAGCGCAGACCTGCGTGCGAAATCGATATCCTTGTTTCGAGCTCCAGCGCTTACGTCTTGTACTTTATGAAGTTGCGCGATGAAGGGGCTCCAAAGCTGAGCAGCCACATAATATGGAGAATTTGATTTCTGGTCGCTCGCCGCATGGTAATTGACCGTGCTACTGAAGACGGAAAGACAGGGAGAGAGAAGACTTTGTTTAAATCGATACTTAATGATAGTAATCTTGTCCCATAGGATGCGGCCAGAGCTGACATGGCCTTATGGAGGATCTCCACGATTGCCTAGATTCGATAACTGGTATCGAAGAGCGAAGGGACGCCTAATATGATGAATAAGTGAAGGATTCAGACATGGCTCAAGGTTCTGATTGGGTCAAGTTTTTGAAGATAGAAATCTTCGAATGAGGAAAGGTTGATATAAGCGTTAGACGGCCGCAGAATTGCCACGTAAGCGTACTCCTGGTCTTTTCTTCTTTCTTGCAGTCGGACTAAGCAGTAGCTGGTAGGTTTGTTCTTGTACTTGTCCTGCTGCTTGGCTCAATATTTCTCGACGGACCCCGGTAAAGCGCTTCGTGAGTTACGTGTGCGTTCAAGACGTTCGCCTAAGTATCGGGCTTCTCTTTATCCATCGTGATGTCGTCATCACGAAGCACGCAAAACCAGGGAAGGGTGATTTGTATCTTCCTCCCACGTATATAGTGATTGAAGCCATGAGCGATGGCTAGGAACAGCGGTCAAATCCTTTGCACTGTGACAGCCTCTGTTCCGGCTCGACATAGTATGGATACCGATGAGAGACTCACTAGGTACCACCAAAGGGCGGGGTAGGTTCACATACTGCAGCTGAGCTTGGTCCGTCCGATTGAGGGCGCCCGTCAGGTCGCGGAAGAATTTTCCAGATATTTCATGACCGTCCTTAGCCACATCATCTAGGTTTACCTCCCATATAATACGATGCTCCTTTGCGGTAGTTTAACGATCGAACATGGCATTGCAAGGTTACACGCACGGCGTCTGGGGGGCAAGGAAAAGGTATTGTGCTGCTCCGAAGAATCAGACGTTATCGATTCCGTGATGGCATCTTGTATAGCAGCAGTCGGTTCCTATAGAAAATGTCCAGTCATATAGATCTATCATAGTCTCGACTTTTTGCAGGAGCCCGGGATCGATTGGTACATCTTCTGTTTCGGATTCGTCTGATACAAAGTCCCCGAATTTGGCGGCATCTTCCTTGATGTACTTTTGTCCCAGTTCAGTAGTCCGTCATTCTATCCGCATCGCGCGCCATTATCCCCGCACGTCATTGCATATTTCGATTCAGAAACCCAGGCAGCGTCGTCGTACATCCATTGAGGTATACTTATCCACACGAGTGGAAAAGTCCAGCCCATTCTATGAGTTTTGGACCACAATGAGATCTATACGTCTGGAGAAAGTTGCGGTATTTGTGGTATTCATGTCCTTTGAATAATCAGGGTAGCTCACTCGTCGTACGTTACGGTCCGGTACACACACAGGCGTAGAGTAAGCAATGTTCTTGACATATATATATGTCTATCCCGGGCGGGAAGGTTTATCGCTTGTGACCCATCCAGTGAGAGTGATGGCATGTACTTCGTATCAGTTGATTTCGAGCAGACTAGTACCAGGGTGACATGCCATGTGACACGTGGCTTCGCTCAAATTCTGCTTACTCGTCTCGCTCGAAGACCTTATAGTAGACAAAACTTGCAGATGGTAGACTATCAACGAGCGGTCACTCAATGAGATTTAGTGCTGGTCTTACCGATACTTACGCCACTGGTTACATAGTGTGTTGCAATTCCTTCGCAGATTTAATGTGCGGGATCGATGATTACTCGGGTACGTGACAAGTAGTGTGATAAGGTCACTCCACAGATTTGGTCTAAGAGGTTGAACTATGTCTTTGTAAATAATGAGGAAAGTACTGAGATCACTTCGAAGAGTGCTGTAGTGTTGCTGCTGTATCTGTTGTCAAATAGCGAGAAAACTTAGAACATCGACTCTTGATGTACATATTCTGATTGGTTCAAGAAGTGGATTTTGCTCCTGTCAAAACCCCTACCAAACATACCAGAAAACTAGTCCACAGACATAAGCTGCTAAGTTGACAAAAAGGCTCTTGCGTAGCTTTGCCAACGCGGAGTGTATCCCGCTGGTTTCGCAATCAAGATCCGAGGTTGATGTCTCTGGCAAATTTGCTCCCACTCGAAGACCGCACCAACTACGTAGCAGGGGAAGAAAATTACGAGATAATTATACTTTAGACATCGATCAACTGTGAAGAGTTGTGTGCTTTAGAGATTGAAGAATATACATGGAATTCTTGAGCCACCTGTTGCAGGTAAGATCTGAACCAGGTTTTACGCGATTCCGGAATTGAACGAGACTCCGCTTCGGTATAAGTTTGAACTTGACAATGGACATAATACTCTTCTCAGCCCGTTCACACGCCAATTATCAGACGGCGCTCGGAGAGCGTTGGTGAAGTGAGAGTTGTGAAGGGAATACGTCGATAGGGATGGATCCAAGAGATTATCTTAAATGCTAGTGAGATAGACCAAATATTGACATCCCTAACGTCCTGTCCTTATAGGCTCTGAAAGGGACAGCGATCAGCTCAGCGAGCACTTAAGCGGATGCTTTATGCTCTGAGAACCAGTAAGAAGCATAGTTGATCCGCGGTAATTCCGTACTCACTTGGAAAACACCACACAACTCCGAGATTGTTCGCCGTGTTCAATAATGTTTCTGATGCGATAAGTTAGTCGACAACACCGAGTCAGAAAAATAAAGGAAAGTGTTTTTTGCAGTTGAGGAACTCCGCGCAACATGTTGTAGAGTATGTCAACTGACGTGATGGGCACGTACAATTTATTATCAGGCGCGGCCCTGCCCATCTGTACACGTCTGTTTGCCGTGGGTGGGGTCTCCATGCCTTGTCTTCCAAGGTCCGAACCATTCTCCTGTGGCTATAAATTTAGTGCTTTTTTTTCAGCCCGTGACGTCTTCGGATATACGCAATTTCGGTTCTCAATCCATGATGTATCCGACCTTACAATTAGAAAAACTTTGATTCCCGTCGGTCGACTGATAAGGTAGCGGACCGTCTTAAACTCAAGCTCTTTACTTCCTTTCATTAGATAGAGATTGCTTAAATTTCAACGAATGTAGAACAGCAGACGTTATTGTGCTTGGGGTAAAGAGAGTATTAATTCAGCTGTCAACAGTGAAATAACATATCAGTCAGGGCAGAAATCTGACGAAGGAGAGTGCAGAGTTTGAAAATAGATAGATAATCTGTACCTAGATCTTTCAAGCCTCAACTACTTCAAAACAGCAATATCAGCTTGAGAAATAGCAAGAAAGCAGCCGAGATTATGAAAGCCTCAAATCTGTAGACCGCCGACTATCCTTGGACTTTAGCCATGAATTGTGCCCACAATAGCACAGGCTATCAACCTGTACGAAGGGTGTCATCGCGACAGCTGGTTACTGTGGAAGTCTGTATGTCGCCGTCGACTTGTCTTTTGCTCTTCGTCATTAATCGAGCGACTGGTCCTCGCTGAGACTTAATTTGCAAGTAATTTGTAGAAAATACGTCCACTCAGCCTGCTGGGCATATCCTGGGTTCTCATAGACTCAATTAACAAAGCTCATTACCCGCATTTCGTTCACGATCGCTAAACGTGTAACCAAGTCGAAGAGTGGCGCTTGCTGATCAAGCTCCGTACTGCTCAGCCGCTTGATTCGAGCGTCAGGCGCTGGCAGCAGCATACTTGTGTTGGAAGACTGGTCCCCACAGCAAGTCGCTCTGCCCTTGACTATCTTATCGAAATCGCTTTGATAATCGATTAACTGTCTATTCGATGAAGCGCTGTGGAATTTTTGAATAATGGGGCGGCTCTGTTACCGCTTAAGATACGGAAAGAAACTCACATAGACAATTTACATGAGATACTGCATCGAAGGCGCCAGTGTAGCTATAAGGTATTCCATGCTTCGATTTCTTACTCGTAGTGGAGGCGGCGTGGGCTAACGAGGAGCTGGGTTGACCAAAGGTGGCGTAGGTTATGAATCTCTTACTTACAACTTGCTCTCCAAGCTAAAGATGAAAAGTAGTTGTTTTGAGACCGAAAAAAGGGTACAGTTGTCTTGTCGTTGAGCACTATCTGTTACATTGAGACGACGTTGGATCTTAGTGGAAACGAATGAAGATCTTAGTGGTTTCGGTTGTTACTCTTGAATATCCTTGAGTTAGAATACCGATTCCATGAACAAGATGAAATGAGATTAGTAGTATTATCATCAGTCAAATTTGACGACTTCTGGATAGTGGATTGTGTCGGGTTGCGTGTAGTCGATCAATGGCTGTTCCACATCGGTTTTCAGACTTGGGAGCTCCTCCCTCGATCTATGCCATGTGAGCATTCATTAATGGTACAGCACAACTCCTGAAATTGGTCATGCTGTTCATGTCTGCTATTATTTTCGTCAACCTCAGGCGAAAAGCGCTGGCTGTAGCATCAGCTGCCCAGGGCCATTGAACGTCTGACATAACCATAGTAAAAAAGAAGGAAAAAGAGCCGGTGCAAATTGTGCTGACCGTGACTTGATCCATCTTCCTCTTTGAAAGCGGTTTCATACGTATCAAGTCGGTCCAGTGCCGTGCATGATATAGCCGTCGGGAAGCCAACCCCAACTGCTATAGAGCACCGCTTCTAGCTGGTGTATTGACAGGGTAAGTCATCTCATAGCATTCTGCGAAGTGTCTTAAAGACATGACCCTTCAATCACTGTCAAATCAACTACCGCGAACGTAGCCACTATACCAATGCCACCTTGGTAGTCCCGTCCCACGGCAAGAAAAATGAATGGGCATGTAAGATTGCCTTGAAGACTGGCTGAATCGTTCGTAAAGAACGTGATAAGCATGTACGTTATTCGAGAACTGAACCTACCATTATTCGCTTCGGGAAGAGAAAATTCGATGTCCTGCGCAAGGATAGCTGGGTCCCCTTGTCGAATCGTACCGTCATGGCGTTGAATTTCAGTCATTGTCGACGAGCTTCCACAAGCGCGGGGAAGAGTAGAGGAGGATTGTAGCATACTTTGGCCAGCTGGAGTTGAACTACAGTAAAGAGCAAAGGCTATCTTGAACGGAGAGAAGACGAAAAATAGGCGGAGGCGGAAGCGTAGGTAGAATACAAAATCGTGATTAAGGATTGATCGGCAGGCGAGCTTGTTGGCAATGAGCCAAGTGTCATATCAAGCCCCTGAATTCGTTCCCCGAAGAGTCTTCAGGACTTCTTGCTGCACTGATGACTGTCTCTCGTATCTGACTGCTTCCTTTCCAATAAATAGAAAAGGCATCATCCGTCCCTAGTCAGTCACGAAGCAATCTAATCCAGTAGCCAATGTAGTTCTTGAACCCCTTCGTCCTGGTCAGCTCCACGTGGAGGTGCCAGTCCTCAATGTCTTGACGAGGAGTCCAGAACGGAGCAGTCCTGTTGTTGAAGGCTGCGCCGATGGAAATTGCCTCGTTTCTATCACTATCGGTACCAACGACACGATAGCTGATACGACCGTGAATCACGACCGCGTACACAGAATGGATGCCTCCAACCCACTTCCCAACATAGATTGAAAGGTTCTTTACCAAGAAATAATTATCTGTGCAAGCCTGTTCCACTGTTGCTTATGGCGTTCTGTGAAATCGGTTGTTGCTCATAGTTCTGCACAGGATGCCTGGTCCGCGATCTTGATAGGTATATGCTAATATAAGGCGCTCCTTCTGCGCTATAATGGGGAAATACTGGCAACACAAACTTATTAGTGTCCTCCGGATATAGTGATCGAGTGCAAATAGTATATGTTGTGAGATAGTGCAAAGACTCAAACTTCACTCTGACAATGAGAAGTCCATGTGGATGGGACAGTACATATATATATAATGTGTGTGAGACGTACGCCTGGATGGTTCAGTGTGCACACAGGTACGAGAGAGTAAACACAGCAACGAGGGGAGAAGCAGGGTATACCCATCGTCCAGAGCCTGCGGTGACTGGCGTGAGGCCTTGAGAAAATTAGCACCTTGATATCTTTGACTTGTCCATTGACAATAGACTCACCTGCAACTGTTCCCGATACTCCTTATCAACCCCCCAGTCCTACCGAACAGTGAAGAACATTGACATCAATCTGTCCTTTCCATTGTTCTCGATAATCATGAGCGAGCGGAGGAGCGAGAGACAGATCTTACGTGTCAAGATTAGTTCGGTAGAGTCTCCATCATCAGATCAATCTCCAGAAATGTCTAGTACGGGACCATTGACGAAATCTTCCAAACTTCATTTCACTTGTTAAGTTTCACCATCAATTCATTGCGGTTGAGCCAGATCCATAAGATGAGTCGAACGTGAACGAAACATCTAACAAAATGGGGATGTGTAATGATAGATTGAAGGAGGCGTACAATTAAAAAAGTCTCCTTCGACGGAACTGCTGTGTTATGATACCAATCTAAAGAATGTATCGGCATAAGAAAGTTCCTGATGCTCCAGCTGGAGGAGATCCTGACAAAGGTGTTGAGCTCATGTGGTACAGAGATGGTTGATGAAGAGACCGTGTTTCGATAAATTTGATACTTCAAACGGGCAAGTAAACATGTGATTCATAGCATGTCATACATACAGTACCCGGCAAGCAGGTCTAGTTCTTTGCCCTTACATTTCATCTTGTTGGCTGGTCAGCCAATACTCGCAGCTTTACTCCCGAACTACATACTGGGGATTTAATGCCTCCTGCCTAAAGCAGACTCCAATTCCTTGACCAAGTTCGATGTAGTACTGCTGCCAAATATCGAGCGTCCAACGGCAAAAGGGCTCTGGTCCGGAGCGAATCGTTCGATCCTACGATTCGACTTTGCCCAATTCCGCGCAGTCGCGAGGACCTTGTCACCACGCAGTCTGAAATAGGTAGCCAAAACATCCTTCCACGGCCCGTTCTTCATCTCAGGTCGCTGCATCCAGTCAAGAACGGCATATCGCATTGTATTAGCTTGACACTGGTAGTTGTAATCACGGTTCGAATCTTTCTTGTCCCTGGAATGATTTTCGTAACCCGGCTCGTTCTCCATGGGATGTTTGGTGAGGATCATGGCTTGGATGCTGACGAGGACAGACTGGAGGGTTGATATCTTCGGTTGCCATTTACTTTCTTCAGGTCCTGGCCAAGTACCGAGAAGGCTGAGACATACTGTTCAAGAAATGTTAGCTTATAATCACTACAATCGGAAAGGAAGCAGCGAGCCTTTGCCGTTGTCATAGAGGTTCGGGTTGAACCGTACGGTCCCACGACCTGTAGTCAAGAATTGAACGGATGGTGGGGTCTTGGGGTAGTCCCCTAGACAGAGTATATCGAATCTATCAGGTATAAGTATCTATCCTTGACTTGTAACCCGAAGTAAGGGCTTCACTTACTCGAAAAGACCATCCTCATATGGCGTACCCTCGGGGCCAACCATAAGACATTTCATGATGTGGGGCAGTGAATCGTGCGCTTTGACAAAGATGTACTGGGGTAGACCCGTTGTCATTTCGGCTTGCTCGCTCACAAGGCGCCTCATTCGGCCTGGCAGGGAGAAGTTGATCGATTGAGCTTGTTGTGCGATTTTTGAACACAAGTGATTCGAGATGGACGAGTCTTGGTCGATGCGATGCTTCTCATGGTAGGCGTCCCACGCGCTGGCATTGTCCTGGGGTCCCTTGCCTGCTTGTTGCTCGAGACTGGAAGGTGTCAAATAGCTGTAGACCATGTCGATCTTGGATGCCATTCGTAGCATGTCTTTCCCTGTACCTGTATCGAACTCTTTCGTACGTCGATAAGCGTTTGCTGTCTCTGAGAATTGCTTTGCTTGGAGGGCCAGCTTCGCCATGCAGTCTACGACCGAGGATACCTTGTCATCTTTCGAGTTTGACATGACAAGCGGTTGATCCTCTTCACTACTGTCCGCGAAAGATTCTCTAGCGGACAGTACCTGAAGACCATTGCTCCGCTTCTTGAGGAATCTTTGGTCGCAGACAAGGTACATTGTCTCGGTACGCTTTCCCAGCCTATGGACGAACTCGAGAACGGAATAATAGACTTCACTTCGTTGGTTGACGTTACGCAAAGAGTCGTTGCGAAGCAGATCAGCAACTTTGTCTGACAGTAGGCTGAGCTGTATCATAGCACGCAAAGCTTTGGGCGCCTGAATCTTGGATCTCTCGTCGACAGGAAGCAGCTCGATGATCAAGCTGAGTATAGTGTTGATCACAGGATCTGTTTTATCGTCGGCTTGCTGAAAGTTGAGTGTATGGTTGACTCTAGGCCCACGAGCCATGCGGCCTCCAGACCATCCACCACCGATAGAAGCCCCGTAATAGTCCTGTGGGCTCATGGTTAGGGCACCCCAAGTCCCTCTTGCGGTGGTTCCATAACCTATGCCTGTTGAAGTCGAAGGTCCCTTCGCAGCATGAGCGGCCAGCTTGACTGCACTCTCCATTTGTAGCTGGAGCTCCATCTCATCATACTTGCACAGCGCTACCCAGAAAGCGAACAAGCGTCCACTTTCACAACACCAATCGAGGTGAAGCCCATGACAAGTACTTGTAAATTTTTCCATGCGAGGCTTTTTACCGCATCCGACGCACGTCATAGCTCCGCATTTCTTGCTGCTGCACTTCGCCGAACAGATTGAGAAGGCATGACCTGAACTACTCTTGTCAATCCAGTCCTGGAACCATCGGCTAACCTTGAAGTCATGCATAAGAGGCTTCTGGCAGCTGCAACACTCGGTTTGGATGACCTCCCCAATGAACTTTTGGAGGTCATTGAGCGCTGAATTAATCGCACCAGGGAATGGTGTTTTGGCTTTGGATGTCGCTTGCTTCGAGCCTGAGCCTGTCTTCGGGGTTGACGTATGCTGTGTAGTCAGGGAAGAGAATTTTGAGGTGATTCGCTTCAAACTTACATCATCGCCAGCAGAGCGTGGTTTCTTCCCTGAGGATGGACCTGAAGGATGCTGATCGTGCCCCATGGTGTGTAGGGGGGTTTGGAGAAGGATGGTGCTGTACTTAAGTCTATTGCTGTGTAGGAGCGAGATTTGATGGTAGAGGTTGTTGCAAGGTATGCGATTGGAGACTGGAGTTTAAGTAATGCAGAGCAAGCAAGTGATCCAAATCTCTTGTTCACAGTCCACACCATGACACAATTACCAAGGTGGCATCCAATCACAGCGCGTGGTCGAAGTGATGAAATTGAATTCTGACTGAGATGCTTCTCGAGGCTACAGCGTATCATCTCTGAGCTGTCACTGGAGGCTCTTCACACCTCAAATCAAAACATGTACTAAGCCGTCGTGAAGATTGACCATCTCAGTACTGGTGACCTGCCACCCAGGAAGGTGTTAGTCGCCAATGACTCAGAGTCAGGCATGTGTCAACCCCGGGAGTAGCATAGAAGCGCTGTCGCAATACAGAATCTTCGCCGCATTCATTGGGAGGTACTAACATGAATCTGAAATAAAAGGCATCGATGCTCTATGTTGTGACACCTGCGACCAGCCAGGACTTCCAACGATAGATGAGGACTCCTTCTTGTCTCGCACCTTCCGAACAGCGCTAGTACTCAGCTTCACTTCGGCCGCTTTCTCAGCACCTTCCCCAACTAGTGATTCGAGACCCAAGGCAGTACCTGACCCTGTGCATGTAGACCTTTGGCAGGCATCCCAGCTGGACATAATGCCCTACTGAGGCAAGGTAAAACATCATAGGCAAGGTCTTGAGATACCATATCAACGGATGTCTTGATGATACGAAAGGCCATAGCCAGCAATTTCAATATGTTCATGTTTTATGTTGACGGAAGTATCCTTGCTCTGTACTTATGCAGTCGCGTCACTATAATGAGAGTCCTTCATATACCAGACGCCAAGCCTGGGCTTGGCGCTTTTGGCCGAATGTGGCTTTCGAACTCATTAGCAGCGTAGCCATCGTTTGTACATTACTGGCTCGCGAGACCTGCATGCTTCCACACATTCTGGCCCTGGATGTCCTATACGACTTGTTTGGGATATCGAATTTGGACTTCGCCCCCTACTCCATCTCAATCGATTCCTCACTGTTTCATGACTGATCTCAGGCCGTTGCAAGTCGATCTGGGAGCAGGGACGAGAGGGGCCGCCTTCTATCAATATGCCTCCCATCAGTATTTTCTTGTTGCGTCCTTGCTTTCGTCGATCTAGCCAGGAAAACTGTGGTCGTCTGTGCCACGGTCCACAACAGGAAGCTCCTTGGCGACGCTCTTGTCGACCGTGACCACCCGTTGAGATCATGCATCGACGCCGCGGGCCCATACTCATCGAAAGGCAAGCTGTCCTAGGACCTGATTATCACTGGCGAGCATCAGAACGAGAATACGTTTACTGGAAGAGTACCCATACCTCGCGATAACCGGGATACTACATTCGAGGATGGGATCTTGTATAAAGACTGGTTGCCGTGATCGGTGAATCTTCTGGCCTACGACGAAGGAGATGGACTACTACTGTCAGTGCTAGCTCGATCAGGATCGAGCACGCACGCAGGCCGTTGTACTTCTCGGTTTTACCTTGTTTATAGCATGTTGGTTTCCCGATCAACTCAGCTATGGGATGTTATTATAGAGTCATCAAGCAGCTGAGTTGTCGCAATGACGCCAGTGAAAACCGTTATGCGTCCAAATCAGCTTTGGTTGATCTTCAAAGTTTTCAAGGTACGAACGCCGGTCCATGGAGACGAAAGTATTGATTGCTCTCGTGTTCTCGATTTTTGCCTTGGTCCAGGCTTTTTCTAGTAGGAGTCCGGAGCCAGTAAGCACACATTTTGGATGGATTGTCAGGCTTTTTGTCGAAAACTTATTTGGCAGGCTAGACAATTTGTTCATCTCACAAGCAAGTAATCATCCAGCCTCCCGCTCTCCGACCGGGTATTGCATTCTTTTGTTCGACACCCAATCGGGCAATTTCCAGCCAAAGTAAGCAAATTGTCTCACAGTACCACTTACAGTTCTCTCCGTAAGTATTTGCGCCCCACCGAGTACATACTTTCTCTCTCTTCCGTAAACATATATTTCAAGTTTTCACCTTGTGCTTATCACGATTCTATTTATCAAATAAATCATCAGCATCTTCCAGATCTCCCTTACCATACTATCAGTCCAAATTCTTCAACATCTACAGCACCTGAAATAACAATGGCACCCAACGCGCGAATTTACCACGTGCTTCTTGAGATCCTAGACTTGATCTTCAAGGATTTATCCGATGGCGAGCTACTAAGCCTTCCCATAAATCTATTAACCAGAGGATTACGAGCGCTCACAGCAGAAGCAAGGTTTCAATATCTGCATTTCTATATCAACAAGGATAGCCTGGCACGATTGTGGCGACTTTCCAAATACCCCGGTACGGCCGACATCGTCAAAACGTCGGTCAATACTGTTCGTGTGCAAAAACGTGGGCTTGACGATTTCCTCAAGCTCCAGTGGGAGAGACATCTGAAAGACTATCGTAGGAGATGCCCAATGCCCAAGTGCGTAACGATGGATGACGTGCACAAAGCTGTCGGTGTCAAGAACTGGAGATTTTGCAGGGCGTGTGCTGGTGTACCTCCTCGTCAGCAACTCAACCACTTCATACGCTCTGAAAGCGAATAATGACTTCTCGGGAACAACGGAGGCTGTACTCGTATACATGCCTTTCGACTTCTTTTGGCGAATAACATCACGGCCATCAGAATCGAGGAACACGACTATCTCGACCCAACAGTCGCCTATAAAGTCGCCCGGAAGGAGAAAGTACCCGAACGGACTCACCGTCCCAGCATCAACGTCGAGCACTTGCCGCTAGCATTACTCGGAGCACTGAAAAGATCAAGCCTACTGATCACGCGCGAAAGTAGCCATGCGTCAGGCGACAGTCTAACCACATCCCGCATCCAGCACTTGCCGTCTTCGCTGCGCGGAGACTTTGCTTGGAGCCAGCTTTGGGAGCCGAGGCCCTTACCCGAGAATTGCAGATTGCCCTCCACACTCAGGGGAATATCCATTGCACAGAAGGTTTTTGGCCCAGAAGCGCACTTGGACCCCGCAGCGTCGTTCGATCTGATGCATGTCTTCACTTTCGCAGATGATAGACATATAAAGCGGCCTCCTGAAGAGGAGCCTCCGGTTAAGGCAGTTCATGGTCTCGCGTACCTTCAGGCGAAAGTGAAGCAAGGATAGGAGGGTGTATGAGGCATATCGCCTGGGACCTGCCTTTCAAAACAGAGGAGACTCCTGATCGGTTTGAGTCCATCAATTAACGACTTAATGTCAGCTTAGGTTTTTGATGAGCTCCAGCATGAAGCAAAGTACATCTAACCTTTCTTTAAAGGATGGTCAGAAGAGCTACATTTTCTTTGATACCGATTGCTTTGTTTACCAGGAATTGGTCAGTCCTTTCCACCATCAAAATGACGACGAATGCAACCCCAAACCAACTTCCAAATGCATTACTACCACCCCATCCACTCCTCTTCACCACTCCACCACAAGCTATGCTCCCACCCATTCCACCCCACCTCACTCTCCTTATCCTCTTCCTCATAGCTCCGCCCCCCCACCCTACTCCCGCCCTTTCACCCACTCTCTTCCACAAATTCTCGCTGACCCTTACGCGCCATGAATGTGTTCGCACGTCCCAGAACCATCCAGCTCCCGTCGACCACAAGCCATCATGCCACCCATCCCCCCAAGCTCTCCTGTATAACATCCTTTCCCACCCCTATTCCCCTCTCTCCTCCCCCCGCTTCCACCTCTCCTTCACTTTCCACCCCCATCCTTCTCAGCCCCCAATCTCCCCTACTCTCCACAAACCCCTTCCCCACCGCAACCATCCACCTCCATCCCCTATCCATCCTCTGGATCACCATCCAACTCCTCAACCGGCTTCCAACCCCAGCTGACTCCCCATCGCGAACCCATCTCGCACACTTCCCCCCCCTACTTTGCCTATTGCACCGCGCTTGCGTGTGCGATGATATTAGACTGCTTGCTTTCGACCGAGAAGTCGCTGGCTTTTTCCTTGCTTGGATTTCTTGTGATTCGGGTTGTGTTTGGGTGACGGATTGGAGTGGAGTGGAGTAGCATATCGTAGCGGAACATGGGGGGGGGAGGGTAAAACAGGGTGGAGCATCAAAGTAGACCAAGCAACGAACAGCTCGCGCTTGTTATGAGTTACTCTTCCCCATGTAACACCCAAGAGATGGTAGGGCAAGGTTCAGCCAGGGTCGTGCTGCTGATGGTGCGGAAGTATCTATGCATGGTTTGTCTCCTCCATGCTGCAGTATGATACACCCGTTCATCCCTATGCAATCCCTTACTCTCCAATGCAAGCGTCATCAACACATCCAACCCATCGCCGCAACCTACCCAAACACCACCACCCCAAACCCAAACGCCAAACGCCAAACACCCAATTTCTCTCCCCGCCTCCCAAAACCCTGTTTCCACCCCTCCCCCTCACATTCCCCCTCCACTTCACCCCCCTCACCAAACCACCCCCTAGTGATTCCCGTTCCCATTAATCCTCACCCCACCACCAGGCACCTCCCCCTCCTCTCCTCCTGCGCCTCCTGCCTCGCCTTTGACAACGTTCCCAGCCGTCATCTTCTCCATGAAGCTGATGTAGTCGTATTTCGGCAGGTGGCGGTCTTCCTGCAGATCCGGCCCTTTGTGGGGGGGCATGCTAGCGAGGAGGTCCTCGACGAGCTCGTCGGGGATGAGGGAGTGGCGGAGGTCGACTTCGGTTACGTAGGGCTTGGGAGGGGGGTTAGCGGCTGGTGGTGGAAGGGGGGGTGGTGGAATGGGGGGTGGGGGGTGGGGGGAGGAGGGAATATTGGGGAGGGGGGGAATGGGGGTGAAGGCGGGAATAAGGGAGGGGACATACCTTGCCATCAGCAACTTCCCTGAAGGATTGGAACACCTGTTCGGCGGTATTCTGATCTTCCGTAACGCTGACCATGAAGCGGATGAATTGTTCGAACGTCACATATCCCTTGGCCCCACTCACCTCCCTAAACGTCTCTTTCATCTCCATCTCATCAAACACAAGACTCAAACTCGCCAGCGCGGCCGAAAACTCCAGCTCCTGCAGCGAGTTACTCAAGTCCCTATCGAAATGCCGGAAAACACTCTCGAACTCCTCAAGCTGGATAGGCGTCAAATTCGTCATGTTGCGCGCGACCATCTGGTTCTCCAGGAAGCTGAGTTTCTTCGCCACACTGCTTTTCACAAGGCCGAGTTCGTAGGCAAGCTCGTCGTAAGTGTAGGTTGTGAAGTCGTTCTCCTCGATGTTGGCTTCGGAGCACTGATTGTCGAGGGCGGAGAGGGAGGATAGGAAAGCGTCAAGGGGGGGAAGGTTGGTGTTGAGGCGCTGGACGTGGGAAAGCTGGTCGTCGATATCGCCTTCAAGGCCGGAGATGGCGAGGGAGAGGGTGTGCAGAGTGAGGGCGAAGGAGTTGGCTTTGTCGGCGAAGGTGCGGCGGAGGTCGTTCTTTATGTCGCGAATTGTTTCGTTGATTACTTGACTGCGGTCACGTTCGGCGCGGAGGAGGGTGTTCCATTCGCTGTCGAGGACCTCTAGTTTCAGGTCATCGGGGGGTTCGTAGGGTCTTAGGCGATATGTGCCCATCTTCGTCTTGATGTTGCCGAGTAAGGCTGCTAGATCTGATTTCTCGGCAACCCATTTCCGCTTTTGGCCTGTCTTGTACCTTGCGAACTGTGTTGATTGCTCCTTTGCATCGACGTAGGAGCCGGTGAATGTGGCTTCTTCCCACTTCCGCCGCTGGGCTCTTATCTCTGCAATTAGATCTTTCATCCGTTGCTCAAAAGAATTCTGCATCCCCCACGCGCCCTGCATGTTTGTAACGAATTTCTCCACTCTCCTACCGGCGTTTTCCACTCGCTCCATCTGGGAAAAGGCGTGGAACCAGTAGGCAATGTACGTCATGAGCGAGCGCTCGTCTGGTTTGGCAACGTCGCATACATCCTCCACATCCAGTAGATCGGGTATCCCAATCTCTTTGGAGGCGATATCGAAAGCCAGCTGCATGTTCCCGCGGTGGTCACTTTTGTCCAGCTTCTCATAGTCGATCAGGTCCGGCCGATGAATGTCCAGTAGCGCACAGCTGTTCCCTGTCAGCACCAACCCCCTACCAGTTGCCATGAAGCACCCACAAAGCAAGCCCATTGTTCCAGCTCGCGGAAAAATCCCGAACTTCAACCTCCTCATAACAAGCGGTCTTCCTCTGACACCACAGCAACAGCCCTTCTTTCGCAGTCAATCCCTCCTCGTTGATATCGCTGATCGTGAAGCGTAGGATGAGCGTCCATATCAGGCCCAAGATGATTTTCTTGTTTCCGTCTACTACATCCTCGGCGCCAATGTTCGTCATCTGTATACCCCTCGATCTGACAAAGTCCAGCGATTTATTGACGTTCTCGAAGCGCTGGACACGCAGCTTGGGTTTGGAGGCATAGCGGCCGAGGGATTCGTTACCGAGGACTTCGAGGAGGTGGATCAGGATCACCTAAGAGGGGGGAAATCAGACGATCGTCGAGAGAAGACAATACGGCAGAGGTTTTTGGGGCGCTGCTTACGCCATCGGATAAATCAGTGACTAGGTCGTAGACATGAACGTCTCGCGGGTTGACTTTGGAATTGAGCCTGTATGAGCGGCGTCAGTTCAGGTAAGATTGAAGCACGCGAGCGGTCTCAAACCATTTGGTAAATGTCTTTTGCTGGACATTGACCCATTGCGCATCCAACCCCATCGTGTGCGCAGCGTACGAACAGCAAATAGCAACAATAGCAACTCTAACCAGAAAGTTCTGTAAGGTAATGGCAGAATAAAGGGGTGGTCGACAATGCGGTCATCGAATCATGAGAGCTGGCGGCTAATTCGTCAACACAGCGGGGCCTTTCCGCTCCTCCCGCCTAGCAACCAATGATAGTCAGCCCGGAAGAGGGTCCCCTCCTCTTGTCACAATCAAGCTAAAGTAATCGGTTCCCCCTAGAGTTCGGCAAGCGCACTGTAGCTTGCCGAACTGTAGGGGGAAACCTCCGATTAAAGCATCCTGTCCTTCTGGCAAAACCTGGCCAAGAATGCAAGCGGCAATGGACGCGATTCCGGTTCACGGGGCAAGCTTCCGGTAGTCTTATCGCAATATCTGCCGCCACGGTTGACCGGTGCGGCGGTGCCAATCATGTTTCTATAATTATCTTGTGCAATCGTCTTCACTCTTCACGCACACGCTGCAGATCTTTCTGGTGGTACGAGTACGTCTTCTCCGTACTGCAACACTTCGCTACAATCTCTGTACATCTACCTACTTGACTCCTGTGCGAATATCAGCTGCGAGGGAGCAGTCGCTGTCCTTGGGGAAACCAAGATGCTTCCAACCCCAAACAATATGGGCGTCAACATGTCTTGCGGGCGTTGATGAGTCTTGCGGGTGGTTCCTCTGATCCTCCTTCGCAGGATCTCGTGGTGACTGAAGATAGCATGGGCTGAGGCGGACATCTGTGGTTGGTCTACAAGCCCGAGAGAGGGCTGAGACTTGAACTCTTGCGGGGCTGATGGATCAGTAAGGCTGATCGAGGCGCAGCACGACGGACAACGCAGAAAGCGCGGATACATAAGGTAAGGAAAAGTCTGCTCCTGCTACGAAACAGAGCAAAAACTCTTGGGTAAGAACAGCTCCAGCATCAACGCGAGCATCGAGTCTGAGACGTTCACGGTCTATCACAGGCATCGTAGAAAAAGCAAGTTCGCGACAACGGGCAAGGACGATGCGCGTCCAATTACATTTCATTGTGGCAGGAGCCTCACTGTCAATTCATTTGTTCTCGCAGTCGGTGATTGGAGTCACCCATCTCCGACAACGCGACTTCACCAAATCAACAAACCTGAATCTCATCCATGCACTATCTCCAGGATCACAGCCCAAGCCCGAGCCCAAGCTCGAGCCGCCCATTATAGTGGCCGACCCCAAGAATACACCGGCCGCCGGCGGACATTCGCCCGCGAGTGGTGGCAGCGGCAGCAACAGCCCCCAAGCGGAACCAGTCTACGCCCCTGCGCCCGTGCCCAATGATTGCCTAGAGAAGGGAAGCAAGTGCACAGACATCATCGACAAAGCGTCCGAGCTTCTCACAGAGCTTGCCAAAAAGCTCGCCGGCGCCGGCGGCAGCACCACGACGCCCTCGGGTACCTTCGCGACGGTGATCACGCCGGCGCCTATGCCGAACTACGATGTCATCACCGCCATCAACATGAAGGGCTACCTCCCGCTCCTGAACACAGCCGAGCAGCAAATGTGGAGGACCGATCCATTGTGCTTCTTCGCCAAGATCGAAGGGTACTACACCGCTGCGGCGAGCTCTTCCGCCGCTACAAGCACCAACGCTACGAACACCGACGCTGCAAGCACCGACGCTGCAAGCACCGACACTGCAAGCACCGACACTGCAAGCACCGACGCTACAAGCACCACCCCTGCAAGCACCGACGCTGCAAGCACAACCCTTACAACAAATTCCTCCGCCGCAGCGAGCACCGTTCCTTCCGCGACCTCCTCCGCCTCCCTTCTCCGCCGAACTAACCCTGTCCTCGGCTTCGTCGATTGCATGCCAAACCCATCCGCCTGCCCCACCACAACCTCCACCCTCCCCACCCTTAGCTTCTCCTCTCTCCAATCCGACTTCTTCGCGTCCTTCATGCCCTCCGCTTTAGTAAGTGCCTACGGCGCGCCACGCAACGGATCGCTCTCTACTGCCACAAAGACATGTTCGGGACTTCAAAGCGGGGCCTCGGTCACGGCGACTTATGTTTGGAAGGCGAAGGCGGTGACGACGACAACGGGGCCGGGGGCGGGGGGAACGCCGAATCCTCCAATAATAAATCCAGGTAAAGGGGGGGGGTCGAGGACTTCGGTTGCGGGTGCGGGGTTCCTAGGGGGGTGGGTTGCTTTGCTGATGATGTTTCTTGCTTTGCTTCTGGTATGAGGGATGGTTCTTAGTTTGCTTCTGGTATGAAGGATGATTGTTGGTTTGGGTATCGGTGGTAGGGATATCCGATGGATTTGGAGCGTGGTGTTACGGGATAGCATATACCCCAACGTTAAGATGTCACGATCAGATGTAGTGGAAATAGATTATATATACCGAGTTTTATAATACAAAAAAGTTCGTTCAATTCCGACTCAGGACAATAACCTCCAAGGGTTCTTAGACTTTCGAGCTTCGAGCTGTGACTATGTCACACGTCACAGTAATAATCGTTCAGCTCGAAATCCACAGATGTCAATTTCCAAGCCTGGTGAAAGTATGGAAAATTCAACAGCAGGGGGAACTGAGTGTACTTAATGATCGTCAACCGGTGTATAGGCATACCGTCTGGTCATGCATACACTGCTCGTGCTCTGTACCATTCCCTAACAATAAACCTTCTGTACATCTAGATCCCATCCCCACCCCAACCCCGCCCCTACCACCCCCTCATCCCTACCCTCGCCCCTTTCCACACCCCCTTTCCCCAAACCCAACCAATTCCCACTCCCAACCCACGGATAACACACTCCGATTTCCCCTTAACCCTTGCCTACTCTCCCACTTAATCTCCAACAGAAATAGCTCACTTCAGAAGGGTGTATACGGTCGAGTCTCATCGGTTTGCGATAATAAGGAGCTTTTTGCCCCTCAGGCCCTTACTTCAGGAATTCAGTCTCGGTATCTCATTAGTAAAGGAAGTCGCACCATGAGCGACTTAACCCCATCTAATTAATGAGAAGATGGTGCTGTAGTGGTGGCATATCATTCATGGATGACAGCGGTAGAATAGCCATAGGCCGTGAATGCCCGCCACCTCATATCGTACGCAATCTTATCAAGACGATTCACTACTCTCTCCACTCCCCTCCTCCTCATCCCCCTCCGAAAGCTCCTCCTCATCCCAATCCACCGCCTCGCCCGCCCCTCCCCCTTCCTGCGCTTCCTCATCAAAGCCATCATCGCCCCAATCGCCATCCTCCTCGCCCCCAGCATCCCCTTCTTCCACCTGGTCTGTCGACATCGGGTTTGTCATGCCAGCCCCCAAGGGTCCCGATACCTGCTCCTTCTGGATCTTTGCGAAGAAGGCATGGCTGGCATCCAGCGGCTTGTCCTGACACACATGCCCCATAGGCGTATGCGTGAAATCCTGACCCCGCCGTCGGGCCGCCAGCCAATCCTGGAGGAACTGTAGGGGCTTGGCCGTAAATATCTTTTCCTGCTGCTGCGAACCCAATAAAGCGCGATCCAGTCCATCGTCGTCTGTTGGGGACAACGGCTCCTGTTCTTCGTGACCAACGACGAGCGGCTTCAGGCCCAGGTGTGTGCGCAGATCGTCATATTCATCGAAGTCGAAGTAGAGACGGCCTGCGAAGAGGCCGAGCTCGATGGTGAGCCATTTTGGGGCTTGCCAGTCGTCAGGTAGGGAGGGGACGGCGTAGTAGGCGAGGTTGTTGAAGATGAGCATTTTTCGCGTGATGGGCGCTGCGTAGGCTAGGAGATGAGTGAAGGGTTGTTCTGCGGTGCGGAGGTAGGGGATGAGCAGCTCGGCTTCTTCGGGGATGAGGATTAGGGCGGTTTCGGAGAGAGTGCTCCATAGGATCCAGTTGACTGGTCGCTGGAGCGTGGTAGATTAGTATGTGCACACGAGCGGAGATAAGAAATAGGGTCAACATACCAGGAAATGGTTGTTCGGACGTCCTGAAGGCATGCTAACGGTCCTTGCGAATTCTGTAGAGACGTACAGCTTAGATTCGCTACTCGCAGTATTGATCCCATACTTCTGTCCAATGGTAGTGCGATGTAGAGCCACCAAAGCATGCTCATAACCTGCAGAATTTGCCACAAGCCTGCCAATTTCGGCGAAACGCCTGATATCGCGATGGAGGCCTGGGAAGGTAAGTGGTGTGTAATGTACCGGTTTCTGTCTTTCCTGGACAGTCTCGACCTCGAAGGCGACTTCCCGTTCTTGCTCGACTTCCCGCAAGGCTGAGCTGCGGACCGCCACTCCGTCGTCTCTGAATGCTTTGCGACGCGTGTTAAGGTTCTTCATGAAAGTAGCAATCTCGGGGTTCCATTTCAATTGGGCAGTGGAAGGTTTGGATTTCTTCGCCGCCCCATACAGCTGTTCTAGTGTCTGTTGTTCTTTCTGTCGGAGTATGCCAAGATACGCCTCACGCTGACCAACGTCGCTGAGGGAATCAGTGTTATCCAGAGCAGCCTGAGTTCTACTACAAAAATCAACGCCCTGAGAATAATAGAGAGGTTGCATCTGCTCTATGCCGCTGCAAGACTGTTCGAGTAGCCATCTGATGACATCGGACGAATCAACAGAATCAAATTGTCGCTTCTTGCAGAAGTCGAGCATACTCTGGTGGACTTCTGGGGGGGCCACAAAAACAATAGCTTGCGTGGTGGCCAATTGTCGCAGTCTCATTGCAGCTGTGTGTATTAGTCCGAGATCACCAATATTCAGTAATGGAAAATTACTGACCTTGGACTGTGTGGTCTTTTGTCTGGCCTAGACCCAACGTCAAGGCTCCGACGGTGTATGCTGGCATCTTCAAATCTGTGCCACGGGTATGTGCCTCATCCAAATACACCAGGCAGTCGCCAAGATTATCGGCAAAAGGAGAAGCTGACAATGGAATCTGCGAGCCGTGACGATAATAGATGATTGGCTTGTTGTCGGCACTGAAGTAGAGTGCTGCCGGAGCTTCAGAGTCGATCTTCAGCCACGCTCTCACAAGGCTAAGATTGTCCATTTCTAAGATCTGGGCCCCTGCATCAATAAGCATCCGAATACCCTTAAGATAAAGCATTTGTAGTAATTCAACTTCCGTTATATGTTTCCCGCTGCTATTAGCTGCCAGCATATATCTCCGGCTTCGTCGCTGCAGCAAATATGTTAAGACCTCGGCATTAGTGTGCGACAGGCCAGGTAGATCTGATTGCTTGATGGTCAATGGTAGCATTGTCCTGTTGTCGTTGGTACCACTGAAGCCCGTGGTAAGAGCTCGCCCTCCCTTTCCAACGCTGGCCTGGCCAGCAGCGGATTCCTGGCTTGCTGAGAAGAGCGGGACATCCCAGCCGGATGCTTGTAGCTTCACGTGAAACTGTTTCGCATGTTTGGGGAAGACAAAATGATTGAGGAAGTAGTCTATCACTACTGTTTCGTAACGGACATGCTGCCAGATCTCTGACAACTGTACTTCATCATCTACATTGATGGAATTCCAGTTACGAAGGGAGTTAGGCAGCGTGTCCGAAGTATGAGTCCAGCGGTCATATTCGCTTGAAGGGTCGTCCGACTTCACAAGATGCTCAAGACTTTGGCGTAGTTGTAGGAGGTCAAGACCACCATAATAGAACGATAGGCAAGTGAAGAGAATGGCGACGTCAGGATGGCCCCATTCAGCCTGTTCGGATGGTACGCCTTTCGCGTGGAACGGGACTGCAATCGGGTCCCGACCAGGATGCAAGCCATACTGCACGTTCCACCGTTTCTTGAGCGTAAGCAACAATATCCGATGCACTAGCAAGCCTCGAACTAGATAGAGCTTCTGCTTCACAGCAGGCTTGTCGGCAAATTTGGCGTTGATTCGGCCCACAACAGACACGGGAACAGTGTCTAACGAGATGAATTGCTTGATTGCTGTGCGATCTGATTGTGTGCATTGCGTGTTTGACAGTATAGACGTTTGGCTAAAGACAATATCTCGGACCAAGCGCTCAATGAGGGAGATTTCGACATCTCTTCGCAGAAAGAAGATTACGGGAAAACCACCTTGAGGTCTTTGAATGGCTTCGATGCTTTGTGGGAACTTCTGTCGCAGGTTCCATAAGTGGCCTTCAACCAATCGCAATAAGATCTCCACTGTTTCCCATCGATGAGGGTGGCCGTCCACAGTTGTTTGCGATCCAGATGGATACACGAGCTGGGTCCGTACCGCCAAAGTGAAGTCGCTCTCGTCCAATATATCGCGTGAGTACCGCCGAAAGTAGGTCTCGGCTTGAACCATCCTCTTTGCTTCGTTGATGCGAGTATCTGACAGCCGTTGTAGCCCACTAAGCTTGAAGGACAGAATATGCTCTGGGAGAGCGACTATCACTCCGCTCCGGGCTCTAATCGACTCATGAAGTTCGAGATACACCTTTATGGTGTCTTCATCGGTTGGAGTCTTTCGGGAGAATGGCACGTGTCTCACTTCACGACCTAACATACCCCCGATCCGGGCTTGAAGCAATTGAGAAGTTTGTCCGAGCAAAGACTGAGGCACGATGACCCTTAAAAGGTTTTCCGTATCTGCCATTACCGTGGCCGCCATTGGCATTATACAGGACGTCTTGCCTAAAATAGAAAAGTCAGCTTGAGTTCCCTGTATTCGGATCTTCTTAGCCAAACAGGGCAAGTAGTATGAACGAACCTTGTCCCATGTTCATTTGAAGGACCGAGTTCGACCCCGATGCTGGAGATATACTTGCAAGCGCCACTTCGACCTGGTCTCTCCGAATAAGTATATTCGCATCGATTTCAAGAAGCAACCAATCCTGATACTCTAATGGGTTCCAATTTTCGTGGCCGACGTTCTGCTGTTCGTCATGTAGTCTCTGAGATTGGCTTCTTCGCATCGCATCGTCCATCCGCAAGAGCTGTTGTAAATACGTGATTGACCTCGCATAGACTATGAGACCTTCCTTCATCCCACTACCAAAGACTGTATTAGAGATTGACCGTAATTGCTCGAGAAGCGTGACGGGCGTAACGCAAGGCCATAGAAAGGAATGTTGCAGCCAGCGAGCACGAGCATCGCCTTCTCGAATCGCGGAGCAGAGCTTGATGAACTCCCGCTTGACGATCTCGCGTGCGTCGATGATCGCTGCATCCATAGTTGGCGGGAAGCCCCGGTCTACTTTCCTCTCGTTTAATGTCTGAACGGCTTTCAATGCGTTGAGGCTGGCTCTGAGATCTGATCCATAGCGCTGTCTTACAACAGACTGGGAGTTTACATGCAAATCCAGTATTCTTTCAAGCTCACAAGCCTCGGGCGATTCAGGTAGAGATTTAGGCTTCGAGACCGCCCCTGCTGTTTTTGCGAGTGGAATGTTCTCTTTTCGTATAACGGGGCTCATAGTGTGGTGTGTCTTTCCCGCAGAAATACTCGTGAGACTAGCGGAGTGAGTGAGTGGACCTGGTTTGCGCATAAGCTCGGGCAGGTTTATTGGGTCGCCAGCGTCAGGCGATCCTGTTGATGAGATTTCTTGGCTGAAGATGCTTATGTTAGGCACTTCGAACCTTGCCGCAACATGGTGATCGTATAGAACGCACTGCACCTTCTCAATATATGATGATAGCTCTAGATTCTGGAACAGACGCAGCCATTCTGGACAAAGTATGTTCATCGCTTGAGGCAAGTCAAGCATTGAAGGTTCGATGAATCCGACTTCGGTTGGTTCGGGACAAGGCCATTGTCTCAAAAGGGCCTGTACCAGAGCTGTGCAGTGTTGTCCAGTCGATTTTTCATGCTTATGCTGGGCACTCTGCAGCTTTTTTAACATCTTGTGGCTGATCTGAACTTCTAAGAGATCCCGTTCGTCTCCAGGATAGGGTGCTCGGCACTTATCAATGAGCTCAACCAAGTAGCCTTCGGTAGGCACTTGGTTGAATCGGAAGTCTGTGTATGTTTCCCATGTTGGTGGCTCGACGGACTTCAGGGTTTCAATTACTGCGTAAGCGATCCAAACACGAATAGTATCCATATCTGCTTGCGCACCATACGAGATGAGTGCAAAGAGGAACATCAACCGGTATACGTCCTCCCGTTTCGAGTGGCGACAGAGATTCACCATTGATCCCCACTCTAACGCAGGCTGCATATTCAAAAGCCCAGTCAGAAGGGCTGGATCAAAGATTTGATCAAAACCACCGATGCTTGGCCAATTTTGTAGGATACCGGACAAATCGGACGCTGTATACATACTTGTGGGCCAAGACCGCAAAAGTGAGACGCTTTCGAAGACGTTCCGGCGTCTTTGGCTATCCCTGTCACAGCCTCGAGCAGCATATTGCAGGTCTTGGACAGTATGCTCGTCGTAGCAAAGGATGCTCGACCGGTGGTAGAGACGACGTCGGAAACCGCTTCGACGCAATAGATGACGGGGGTAATTTTCTAACCCAAGGGGCGTCTGAGGTTGCTTAGTAGTTACAAATAAGGACAAAATCCTCGACTTCTCGCAAATGTCCTCTACCGCGGATCGTAATTCATCGTGTTGGATTGTTGGGGTCAGATCAGGGTCCCAGAGCACTTGTTGCATCCTTCGGGCATCTTTGGGGTAATATTGGCGTCGAGGTGTGAGTTTGCAAATCGCCATCAGCGTCTGGAGAGGTCGTTGAGTCAGAGGAGTCCAGGGCTGGCAGTAGCCTGACCGAAGGCAATGCAATGCCTCTTCGCTACCCGTCCGGCCTGTCAGAGGGTCCGGGATGACGGAAGATGTGCAGGCGTGGAAATGAGCCTTCAGATACAGAAGTCTTGGTTCAGGAGGACAGTCTAGCCGACCAAGTACATCGTTAATAAAATACCTGCCATACTGTCCATCGTTTTCGACATTGACACTAACATGGTAGTTGTGACGCGTGGACTTGGCCGCTCCCAGTGGCACAATAATACTCCGCTGGCGGTTGTTGGCTGTGTCCCGCAATACAAGCTTGCTATTCAAGCCATACCAGGTTCCCGCGTCTTGATCAGGATCGATTTCAGCACTTAATTGTCTGCATGCAAGCAAGCCATCGACATTGATGTAAAATGAGAGCTCCAAACGCCGCAATTCTACCGACAAGTTTCCTTTCTCTGGCTGAAACACTGTCAAACGTCCCGGATACTCGAATCGGTCGAAAATGCGCGCTATTCTCTGAAAGGGTGGGCTGTGTGGATCTATCAGTACGCTTTTGCGACGGTGTGCAGTGCGTCTTCTGAAGTCGAGAACCCAATTGCTCGGCTTTGAGATCCATATATCCGGCTCTTGTCGAACCTCAAGAATTCCGGTATTGAGGTCAAGCCAATGAACGCAGTGTTCGACAAGTGACCCGGGGAGATCAAAATTTCGAGCGCCGCCAAATGTGTCCCGTGGAATCAATTCCATGACGGTACCCCTAACGCAGGCTCGCACTATAAGTGCTTTCTCGCGGAAGCCTATATGTATTTGATGACCATTCATTGCAAAGGCCAATGTGTATGTCATTCCATGAAGGGATGAGGGATACGTCAAGAGGCTTTGATTTCCAAACAGTTGCCCAAGGACAACGGATTCTCTGTGCACGGCTGGTAATTTTCCCAGTGGCTGCCAATCGATCAGTAGATGACCTTCTAAAAGATGGTAATGGATCTGTTGGTTCTTGGTCTGTAGTGTCGAGACGATATTGGACGTAAACCACCAACCAGATGACGGTTCGACGGAATGGGGACTGCTGAACTGCCTTGTGGCACCACCGCTAGCTTGAGGCCAAACTCTGTCGATTGCATTGCCGAGACTAGTTGGATGAGCCTCAAGAGATCGTCGGAGTAGGTGACGCAAGCGATAAACCATCTTTAAGTCCCTAACAAGCATGTTTTTGTAATATAGCGGCAACTTTGCGGGTTCGCTAGGCATGTTGTCTTGCAACGCTATAGAGCATTCGATGAAGCATTGTAATTCGGGTTCTTCCAGGGCTAGGTAGACCTCCGCGTCGTGTGCTTTGGCAGCATACATGGCAAATGATCGCCTACATAGTAAAGCTGATCGGAACACATATTGGGAACACCTTCGAGAATTTTCGGCAGTAGTCACACTCTGTATCTCAGAGCGTAGCTGGCTGGTCCATAGTAGGGTGGTCGCCCGAGCTTTTTCAAGTAGATTGTATGATTCAGCGATGGTGCTTCCGGTTGCAAGCGAGCAGAGTCGCAGAATCAAAGTAAGCAGCATCTCCATGCAACTAATCTCACGCCAATTGGAGGATATACCATGCAATCGGTTGCCTATTTGTTCCATCAGCCTCTTACAGAATTGACGATCCCGAAAGCAGGCGTGGACTGAGCGTAGTGTTCCATTCTCCTCAGTGGCCGGGCCAGCTTGTACAGCTAATCGGGATATCAGCGTTGTGGTTGCTTCTGTGCCAAAATTGAGATTTGATGAGCCCAGTTCGACAAGGATCGAAAGCCATCTATGGTGTTTGCCGGAGAATAGATTTTGAAAGGCCATAAACTCATGCTCGTTCAGTTGTGGTGGGCACCAGGTCTGCCATGCAAGTACTTTGTACGAGGAGGGGCCATCAGAGTTTGGTGCAAACTCCGGTAAATGTTGCAGAATGGCGAATGGGGATTCCGAAGGTATGTGAATAGGACAGTGGTGGGTAAAGGACGGTCTGTAAGTTTCCCGTCCAGGCCAGGCTCCAGTCGCAGTATCGTAATAGCCCAATTTTAGACCATTCGGAAGGCATATTTGATATAGATCGACAGGCAGGGGAACGCCGTGGTAATGCGTTTTTAGCCATGATTTCGTGGTGGAAGCCAGACAAATTCCCTCGGTCTTAGACTCCACGTACGCTTTGAGCTCTGAGTATTCGAACAGCTTCAACCGGGGGGGAAAGCTTTGACTCTGTTTTGACTTCGCTAAAATACCGAGAACCTTCCAGGTTGTATTGCGGTAAGCTGTGAAAGCTTCAGGACAGCTTAGTTCAAAGACTACTGCTTTCACTTGGACTGGATCGGACGGCAGAGGATGCTCATGTACATGAATCTTCATACGGTCGCGTCTGTTTTCAAGGTAGCATTTTTGGCAATGCTCGTCATGCTGACTCCTGTAATTATCCTTCGTGATGTAGGTACACTTGCTGTGCAGTATCGTTCTTTGTAGCTGCTCAAAATCTGCGCTGAGGATACGCCACTGTTCTTCTTTCCTTCGCCAGGCCGATCTAGCTGCCGCTTCAATGGTCTGTTGCAGTTCCTGTAACCTTGCTGAATCAGGTGACTCGGTGAAGTATCGCTCCGCAAAACATCCCCTTGCTGGATCATCGAAAACCGTTCTGAAAGAGGACGTGCTTCTAGCGTACCGCTCCCTGAGATGTTCCTGGACCTTCTTCAGGCGAGACATGTCCTCGAGGAATAGCAGTTGCAAGACGTCCAATGATTCTAGAGGGATGCCAGGGCTATAGTCTAATAGAAGACTGAACAACGCGCATGCGGATATGTCCATTGCCATCCACAGCTCCATGACTGTCAACAACATTATGCTCATCTCTTCGTTGTTTGAGTTGTATGCGTCTCCCACTACAGCGATGTATTTGTCTATCCTGGATGCCAGCTCTACACAACGACTTTCGTGGTCGGTCACTGTAAGCAATCTAAGCCCGTGGTGTGTAGTCGTGGCTTTCTCAAGTCTTGCGAGTGAGAAGAATCGATTTGCGAAAACTGTGAACGGGCCGGTGGTCGCTAATGCGATGTCGAAATTTGTTGGTGGCTGAGGTGCTGTGGGAGATCGAGCTTCACTACCTCCGTATGTATGCCAGGACAAGACCTTTCGAAGGTAGCCTTCGCTATTGGGCAGAGATAGTCTTGTGTGGATTGGCCATGCACGGCGCGGTATTAGCGGGATTGGCCTTCGGATCTCTCGCTTGAACCCATTCCACGTCATGCCGAGACGCTCACTTGCTTTGCTTAGGCTTTTGGAGAGCATGGCTTCAAGAGCGGTAAAGCTGGCATCATATACAGCTCGAATGTTTTCGGGCGCTTGGACTTTCTCGACTTCTAATTTCGCAAGACGACGAGCTAGCTTCGCTTGAAGGAAGCCGTAGAGGTCTGGGTCAATATCATAAGGAACTTCTTCAATAATATTCCTGAGCAGGACACAAGATAAGAATTTATAATGCGCCCTCCCAGTCAGGGAACCATGGAGGATGATCAAAAATCGCTGAAGAGCGACTCGCATGATCAGCCAGTACGGAGACCTCCGCCATGGGTTTTCGGCTCCGTCAGTCCAGTAGACCTCGTCGCGTACACGTTTTCGGATTATCAAGGGTTGAGTGCGATGGCCGTTGACTTCCAGCAGAGTCATGAGCATTTGCGTGATCAAAGACGGGTCAACGGTTTCACGACTCTCGAAAGCCAGCGATCCGGCCTTGGTGCTGTGCGCTGCAAAGCGTTTGATCGACTCGGTGCTAGCTTGCTCGAGAAAAGAGGCAAGACTGTCCTGGAAGGAGGCTTGGGCAAACTCCGAATACGGTATAGCAACAGCAGAGTTTGGGAAGTCCCACTGCAGCGCACTTGTTGCTGCGAGGACTTCTTCTGACACAGGCGACGCCTCGAAGGCTTCGAATACGACTTCCCTAAATTAATTATACTGGTCAGTATAGAGAGCTCGCAACTTGATACTCTGCAGACGACGAGTGACTGACTCTTTGGTTCTTCGCACCAGGAGGCCAGCATTCTGCTCCGTGACATGTAATATGAGTAGTTCACCCACGCCCAGTGTGCGGAACTCGGTGATGAGGGTGGACTTTGAGAGTTTGCCTCCGGCGTTCAGCTCTTTGCAAACCTGTAGCGTGCGACGCGTGGAATCCCAATGGCGATACAGAGCTCCATCGCTGACACTGCATAGTGTTCGTGTAGCGTCCAGCAGGCGATTGATTAAGGCAAGCTCGATCCTATCCATCCGACCCTCGCGCCTCCCAGGAAGCCGAGGTGGCAATGCCACATGATGGATGAGTGACTCCATTACGTCGGTTGTTGATCTACCCTCCATGTTTGCTGCTGGCGGAGAAGGTGGAAAGCAAGGTAGCAAGTAGTCGTCGCAATGCTTGACACACAAGGCCTGACGCGTTGTTTTCTTGTAACGCGGCAAGCGCGACCTGAGGTTGCGAAGGCGATGACAACGCGCCTACTTACCCAATTTCAATCCTGCTTCAATGACTTTTGCTCTGGATTCGCTGGGAGGAAGATGAGGATCTCCTCTCCCAGCATGGCAGTGAGATCGTCGATAACCTGTTTGCCCTGACGTACGTCAAAGGGCGGCAAGCTACATTCACGCAATGCAAGTGTTCCACTTCGCCCAGAAGGTCTGCTCGGATGATCGAAGTCAATCCGTTCGTCTTACATACTCCCAGAGCAAATTGAAGGTAGAAAGTCGACGTAGGAGAACCAGATTACTTTACTCGAAAGTAGTTGCTCTTCTCGAAATCAAACGTCTCGACCGCCAGCGCCAAGACTATGCCTATGCCTGCCGTTCCCTGACCTCAACCGATTCAATGTCACATCTCTTTCATTCTCCTCATCCTAAATAATCCCTCCTCCACCGATCACCGTGTCCGGATCTCCAGCCGCTCCCACCGTCTCTTTGACCATAGGCTCTGGTCCCCCTTCTCCATCCGCGAATGCATTGCCCTTTGTTCTCCTCTGCGCCTCATCCAGCTCATCATCAACCTTGGGCACCGTCTCCAATGCCGCCGCCGAGACGGTAACATCTGGGTCTGGATTGGCCCCATCTGCCTCATCCTCATCATCTGACGCGATGCGAGTCACTTTCTTTCTTCTCAGCGCCGCGACGGGCGCATCTTCCTCGGAATCTGAAGGCACAGCATCGGACATATTAGTGTCGACGTAATCTGCAGGCGTAGTGGCTTGGGTGTTACCATTCGTCGCTGGTGCGGTGGTAGCACCGTCATCGCTGTCGCTGTCACCAACCAGCTCGCTGGACTTGAACTTGTCGGACTTGGTATCCTTTCCTCCCCGTCGTGCAAGCTTCCTCCTCTTCTTCGGTGCTGGTGCCTCGCCATCAGTACCGACCCCACTGTTATCTGCGGTGCTCTTGCCACGGTTCTTCCTTCTTGGCTGGTTTTCCCCATCGACTTCACCTTCGGTATCGCTATCTTCGCCTTTCTTCTTTCGTTTCCCACCCTTCTTCACCTTCTTCCGTTTCACGCGTTCACCTGTTTCGCCATCGGTAGTATACTCTAAGTCTTCCCTCCTCCTCTCTTCCTCGGCGCGCTTCTCGGCCAAATCCCGGCTCATCTCCAGCATTTTGTGTCTCCCCTCAGCCACCTTCCGCTTTGCTTCCGCTGCTGCCTCGTCAGCGGCACGACGTTGCTCTTCGCGCTTCCGTATCTCTACTTCCCGGGCATCACGCGCTTCTTGCAATCGTGTGGCGTTCTTCTCTTCATATTCCCTCTGACTCTGCATCGCACGCTCGAGTTGACGTCGCATAGTATTCCGACCCATATTTGCTCGCTGCTCTATATCGTGCTTCGGATATGGTGGGTTCGGGCTTCGAGCGATCTCGGTAAAGGTTTCGATTGCCTCGTCTAGCCCTTCACTCGCGGCCTGAACCTCTGCAAGAGTTCGTTGTGATTCAGGAAGGGTGTGGGTGAGCTGTGCGAGGGATATCTGTACGAAAGCGATGTTGAATTGGAAGTGGACTTGGGAGGGGGCGATGGCAAGAGCACGGTGGGAATAGTCGAGAGATGTGCGCATAGCGGCGGGGGACTTGTCGAATTTACCTTTGAGAAGCCAGACGCGACCAAGGCAGGCGAGGATCTGAGGATCCGCAGCACGATCTTTTAATAGCGCTGCTTCGTACTGTAAAACCAAGTAAGCACTGCCATGTATGACATACGAGTGATTGAGGATTACCCACGCTTTCAATGGACCTCGAGTATTGTTTCAGCTCGCAGAAGACGTGACCGAGGTTGACATAGACACTGGCTTCTCGGACTGTATCTCGGATCTTGGAGAAGATTTGCACAGCCGAAGTGAGGTCTTTCTTGTCCTCGATTAGCGCAATAGCAATACCTTGGGCGGCATAAGCATTCTTCGGGTCGAGCTGTAGCGCCTTATCGTAGAACTCCACAGCCTTCTCGTACGTCTTGCTACGTTTCGACTTCTCCTGTTCGGTTTCCCTTCGCATCTCGCGGGCTGTTGTGAGATAGAGATTCCCCATGCCAGTCAGTGAATAACGATCATGCTTGTCGTAATGTTGAAGAGTGTGCTTGTAGTGGCGTTGCTCTTGGTCTTCGGCGATATTGGGTGTCCGCTTCTTAGCTCTAGTAACGTACCATCCAAAGAGCGACCGAACTTCCAGGTTCGTAGAGTCTGTCTCGTAGAGAGCTTGCATGACTTTAGGCCCGTCATCTGCGGGGTTTTGCCGGAGCTCAATGTAAGCTAGCCTTGTGCGAGCATCTGTATAATCGGCGTGTCTGGCGAGCAGGCCCTCGTACACCTGCTTTGCCTCGTCAAGCAAACCGGATGCCTCGTATGTTCTGGCCAAGTTGTAGCTAATGGTAGTCACCAAGGCATCAGTATCAAGGCCTTCATTCTTCTCACCAACCCTTACGCAGGCGTTCAGGGCGGTCTGGAAGTAGTCCCTTGCAAGATCAATTTTCTCAGCTTGATACTGGAAGCAGCCGATATTGTTCAGCAGCTGTGGCGACAACTGTTCTTTCAGCTTGGCATCCCAGGCTTCGCCACCTTCCTCTCCTTCCAACGGATCCTTGTCCGGCAGATCATCGAGGCTCATTCGTTCGACTTGATGCAAGCATTGAAAACTCTTCTCAGGCTGGTCGAATTCGTATAATCGGGCAAGATAGACAAGGACCGAAGAATCAGCAGAAAGCTTCTTCTGGGGATCTTTCCACGCCAAGCGAACAGCTTCCAAGAGGGCTACAGCCTTCTTTGCCTCTTGCGATTTGTCTTCCTTGAAGCCGTTTGTTTGGTTGGCGAAAACCTCCTCGGCATACAAAGCACCTAATAACATCATCGCCTCATGGCTTTTCGATTGTTGAATAATCTTGTCGAGCCTGTACTTGGCTCCATCCCGGTCTTGCATCAAGACTTGAATCTGCGTAGTGCCAAACCTAGCAGGTAAGAAGCCCTTATCACCGCCTCCTCGTGCGGCATCAGCGCGACCATAGAAGTCATTGACTTTGGACCAGTCGGGATGGTCCTGATAGTGCTCTCGTCGCGCGAGTAAATACCAACCATCGCTCGCAATGGCATTCACATCAGTTAACTCAATTGCTTTTTTGGCCAGGGACTCGACTGTAGCCCATGTCTTTCTTAGAAGAAAGTAATTGCCGAAAGTAGCACAGGTGAGAGGATATTCTTTATCGAGCCTGAAGGCTTTCTGCGTATATTGAGTCATAGCTTTCTTGTAGACTGGGCCGAACTCCGGGTCAGTCGTAGCATACTGTGAGCTACCATGAATGTAGTAAAGGCCAATCAGGATATTGGCGAACTTCGATTCCGAGTTCTAGCAATCTGTTAGTAATGCGATGAGCATCAAGGGTGGAAAGACGTACAATCTCCAGCGCTCGTTCCCATGACTCCCGAGCTTCGTCGCGATGTCCAAGCTGCCACAGACAGCAGCCAATACCTATTCTTGGGTCTGGGTCTTGAAGATGCGGCATTTTCGTCAATACTTCCTGATAGCCTTCCAGAGCGTCGCCGTACTTTCCAAGCGAAAACTGAACCCTTGCTCTGCCAAGTACTGCCATCATATTTCTCCCTCCAGATACTCGCGACGCGTCTTCAAAGCATTTCAAGGCTTGCCGTAGCGTTTCAACCCGCTCAGAGTGATCAGGCACCCCGGGCGCAGGCGGCTTGGACGGAGGTTGGAGTGAAGCTCGGAGTAGCGACAAAACACCTCGAGCCAAAAACAGTGGTGGGAAGGACGGGTTGATGCGCGATGCTTCGTTCAGGGAAGCAGTTGCGGATGAGAGGTAGAACTCTTTTGTCCTGACTTCTGATGGTATTTGACCTTCTGTAGCTACTCTGGGCACCTCCCTGCTCTTCCAAAGGTATAACCAACACATCAGGCTCAGGAGCCCAAGTTTCTCCTTTGGTCCTCCTCTTGACAGCGAGCTCAAGCCCTTGTTCAAGATCTCGATGGCATGGTCTATCTTGCGCTGCTTTGCGTATGCCAGTGAGATAACCATCCAGTAATTCCTCGCCGCATTCTCGTTCTCCAACAAAGTACACAATTCTGTCGGATCATCCAAAAGCTCTTCCAAGCTGACTTCCACGGCTTCTTCGGAGCCCATCCCAGACACAGGGATATCGATTGCGGAAGGTATGTCGGAAAAGCGCGCTTGGCGAGCAGAGAGATCTGAGACCGGGCCTCGGGCATGCCCGCTGGCGAAGCCATTAGTGAGTGGCGCCATCACGAAAGGCAATGTGCTTCTATCGATTAACGCGACGCCCTTGCGCACAGGATCAAGGACAATGGATGGAGGAACTGCTGGCCCCTCCGCAAGCTCTTGACAGACTCAGGAGCAGGAGCATTAGAGGCGCCCCAGTTAATGTGCTTCACACTGTGAACGAGAAGGTGATGAAGTGAAGGAAAGCGAGACAAGCAGTGAGATCAGAAGCTCGAGAGGAAACGAAGTGTCGAGGCGGCAGAAGATAATCCGCTCCGATCCACTAAACGTACCAGGGTTAGCTGCTCACGGAATTAATTCCGTGCATCTCCGATCATGCCAAGACATCTCTCAGACTGCTCCAGGTTCACTTTATCCAGATCCCTTCGCCTCTTGGGAGAAATCGCAACCTACCTTCAGTACCACCCTGCAATCCTTCGTAGCTTAATTATCTAACTCTTCTATGGTGAAGTGATCACCGACTCAATTCGAAGGGAACGAAAGCCTTCGCCAAAGCCTAGGCAATACCATAACCTACAATATGACCAGGCTTAACCTTTCCCGACAAGCGAACCATAGAAGACCAGATTCCAGAGCTTCGCCACAACGTTGGCAGTCAGGGCAAACGAGGCCAAGATAGAGAAGATATGCCCAACCTCATACCAGCGAGCCAGCCTCACTGTTGTCTCAATGTAGCCTGCGCCTTTGGTCACTTTGGGCGCTGGTATCCCAGCTGTTGCTGGCTCTCCTTCGGAGTCGTGTCCTTCGTCTGCAGGGAAGCGACCGTTCTGGACGTAGCCCTCCATCAGAGCTTCTTTCTCCCACCACCGATCCCTAAGCCAAAGCTCAAACTCGGCGGGGTCATTGACGGGAATGGAGGATGTAGCAAATCGTCGCCAATACATGTTGACAGACTTGGGAGGACGGCCTTGAAAGAAGGTGGATCGAAGGGTGAACAGGTCTTGCCCATATTTTCCACGGCTGTGAAGCTATTAGCGATTGCAAGATTAAACCATATTCCACTTACGGGATGCCTTCGTAGGCAATGGTACAGTCATAAACCCAACCAACAGTGCTCTGCAACTCTTGAAGGCAGTACTGCAAGCCGGTACTCCGCGGTAGTAGCTGATGTTGCAAGTCTCTGATACCCTGCTTGTCAGCCCACTTTTTGCTTTGATTCCTCGTATTCGCAGACAGATTGGTTCCCTCGGGAAAAATCATCAGCCACATAGGATCAAGGGACTGGAACCCTGACAAGGGCCCGCTATGTCTAGTGCACAGCTGCTGCAGCCGACGCTGGAGACGAGGCTTATCGCGAGCCCAGTTCCGGGCCATTAGAATGAATCCATAGAATATGATGGCAGGGCCAATGACGGGAATGTACTTCAAGGACTCCTTCAGAATGATGTAGACATGACCATGCATCTTGCTCGTATACGCAATCCACCAAAGGTAAACCCAGTCCGTATAGAGCTGATGATTTGCCATCAAGACAATTCTTTCGGGAAAATCGGTTTGCAGACGCCCGTCGTTCGTCTCCAGAAGCTGGCCCCTCACGCTCTTGTCTCCGCTCAGACGTATGACTGTAGGACTAAACCATTGAGAAAGGGTGATGATCAGCAAGCCGAACGACTGCTTCGTCATGGCAATGTAGGCATAGTAGTAGTCGTGGTTCAGATAGTACAATGGCAGCCCCAGATACTGTGTTGTCGCTGTAACGAAGACGACCAGCCAGAACCACGTCGCAAATGCCAGCATACGCAGGAATTGTATAGCACCTCCATGCCTGATTCGACCGGCAGGGTGAGGTTCGACGGATTGACCTTTGGTTCCAGCGCCGACATCAGGCACAGGCTCCGGCACAAGCTGCGATCCGGCGTCCTTGATGGCCATAGCTTCTATAGTACCCTATGGTTTCTTTAAGGTGCGATCAGATGGTGTCAGAAAACCCCATTCGATAGTACTGAGAGGCATCGGGATCGTATGGGAAGTCCGTGGATTCTGAAGGCATCTCAGCGCCAGTCAGGTGGCCTCTCTGTGCTACACTGGATAGGATGCTGCCAGATTCTCGACATATAGAGCTCGATTCACTAGGCAAGCGCTTCGCAACGACGGCACAAGCCTTGATGAGTGATGAAGCTGCTTCGCTACCTTAGAGAATCGACTCAAAGCGATAGTGTAGGGCTGAGCACGTGACCAATCACGATGTCATCCACGACTCCAATATGGTGCTATTCCTATCAACCTAACGAGTCGCACAGGATCAACAGGATGAAAGTGCCAAGAAGGAGAAGTCACGCCCTTACCTACCGCCGTCTCTTCTCTACCACAATACGGCGACGTGAAATCAGAGATCTCCGACACCTCCCCTCAAGAAACCTTCCCGATTTTCTAGGTATGCTTCCAAACCCCCCGTCATCCCAACTCAAGAGCTGACATCCGCAGAGACTCGAAGCCACGACCTCCTCTCCCTCCAATGGCCCGCTCCACCCCGCAACATCCTCCTCGTCAAGAAGAACGATACCCCAGCCGCTACGGACGCCCTCCTTGAGTTTGCGCAGTAAGTCGCTCCCATACCTGTCTCTCCATTACTGACTGTCCAGCATAGACATGTCCACTCAACCTACCCTTCCATCTCGTTCATCCTCGAGCCCGCAGTCGCCACCACCCTCCACGACCGCCTTCCCTTCCCCATCTACGCTCCTCCTCCCGCATCGCCCATCGACCCCTCCCTCCTACCGCAGAAAGTCGACGTAACAGCAACCTTCGGCGGCGATGGCACAATCCTCCACGCTGCATCTCTCTTCTCAACCTCAAAGCATGTGCCCCCCATCCTAGCATTCAGCATGGGCACCCTCGGCTTCCTCGGAGAATGGAAATTCCGCGAATACAAGCGCGCATTCAGGGAGGTTTACATGTCCGGTGCGCCAGAAGGAGGCTCCCGAGAATCTGTCCTCGATCCAGCAAAGGTCCAACACGCTGCATCCACAAACCCGTCCGTGGATCCATCGAGCGATCGCCTTCCCCACACCTCCTCCTCAAACCAATGGCCCTCCCTCCCCGGCCTCTCCCTCGGCAACCGCCCCGCGCGCGTCCTCCTCCGCGCCCGCCTACGCATAACCCTCCATCCCTCCTCCACCTCCCCTTCACCAACCCAAACCCTCCACGCCCTTAACGACCTAATCCTCCACCGCTCCCCCTCCCCGCACCTAACCTCCCTCTCCCTCTCCCTCTCCTCCCCCCCCAAACCCCGTCATCCCACCCCCTACTCCTCATTCCCAACCCCCCTCTCCCCATCCACCCCTTCACCCCCCCACCCGCGCCCCACACCCCTAACAACCCTCCACTCCGACGGCCTAATCCTCAGCACCCCCACCGGCTCCACCGCCTACTCACTCTCCGCGGGCGGCTCCATCATCCACCCCCTCGTCAACAGCATCACCCTGACTCCCATCTGTCCGCGTTCTCTATCTTTCCGGCCGCTTGTGCTGCCAGGCGATATGAGCGTGCATATTGAGCTTGCGGATGAGGATAGGAGTGGGAGGGTTATGGTGGGTGTGGATGGCGTTGAGGTGGTGGGGGGGCTGGAGAGAGGGGGAGTGGTGGTTGTTGGGGGGGAGGGGGTTGGGAGGGAGGTGGATGGGGTGGGGGATGGGGGGGGAGGGGGTGCTGGGGAGGGGAGGAAGAGGTGGGTGGGCGGCGTGCCTTGCCTGATGCGCGCACGCGGAGGTGCAGACGGGGAGGGGATGACGGACGATGGATGGGTAGGGGGTTTGAACGGGCTGTTGAAATTCAACTACCCGTTCGGAGAGGAGGGATAGCCAGCCTCCTTGATGCAAAAATGTACATCTCGGGATCTCTTGCCTGATTATGTGCAGTCCCACGCCGCATCTCCTCTAGGGACTATGCTGCGGAAGGAAAAAGCAAAAGTCAAGGGCATTCGCTGCACTTCTCCCCCATTCCCACATCTCCACCCCTATCTGATCCTCGATCATCGTTCCCAACCCTAGGATGCCATAACACCACAACCTACAACCTACAACCTTAATCACCCCCAAGACCGTCGAAACCCAGCAAGCTAAAACCCTCGATTCTAAGAGCCGAGAAGATGAGAATAGGTGGATCGCTCAAGCTTTGGGATGAAGTCGCTGTTCGCTGTGTACAAGGCGCTATGAAATATGTTTTGGGTCGAGATGGAGTGTCTGGTTCTTATAGATGTGAAGAGTGTTGATGAGAGGAGTATTGAGCTTGGGATTGAACATTGATAGGGATGGAGAGATATGTTGAGGCGGCCGGGGGGGATGGATATCAGGAAAGGAGTCCGTCGAGGTCTTTGTGTAGGGGATGACAATTTTCAAAAAGAAGGGTGGCTTCAGCAACTCCCCTACTCCAATTAAAATGTCCGGCTGCATGTTACGATGATGAAGGCAAAGCACCCAAGTGAGTGAACAGAGGCTGAAGTGGAAGCAGCATTCGAAATGGGTCTACCATACTAGCTAATCCCAGCTCGCTGTGTATGGGATATGCACGATCACAGAAGAAGCAAGCTGCTTCAAACATTCGTCATCATCGTGCTCACAGACAGATATGAGAACGGACTTTCACTGTATGTAATGTCGTGGTTGCTCCCACAAGCAAGCATGTAGGATACCCTTAGGTAGGTCTCCGCTTCTTGCCGCTCCTGCAACTCGCTTGCGAAAACGCACGCTCGAAAGTAAGTTTTTCCGCCTACTGACCCATTCCTCATCCATTAGCTAGCCACCACCGCCGTTTTGTGCCATGGTCGTAGAAGGTCGTAGTCGATGCTGACGCTCTGTAAGCCGGTCGTAGCGCGATTATCGTCGAGACTGGCGAGCCTGTGAGCCAGCCGTAGCGCAATCATGAAAAGGGGCATATTCCTACCGCACCACAGGGGCCGGGCGGAATATGGAAGCCGTGTACAACATGGACTGGAAAGGTATCAACTAAAGGTGAACAAGTGCCAGCTGCCGATAAGTGTGCCGAAGGTGAATGTGAAAATTCGTGCATACATGCATAGGGTGACACGCTCATGGAGGTCGTAGAAGTCAGAGAGCGCCTGTTCAGGAGCGCCGGATCAATGCTGACATGCTTCGTGCTAGGTATTAGAAAGGCCGTCTGTATATGCGGAATGGTGAGCTTAGTGGCTCTTGCCTTGGCGGAACCTGAGCAGCTCGCACAAGCTTGCGAGAGAACAGCCGCCTTTCTTCAAGAAGTCGCTCGCAAGGATCTCTTGAGCGGTAGCACGGTTCTCGACAGCAACAGTGAGGCACTGGCTTAGAAAGACCTTGAGCTCACGGCTGAGCTTGTCAGGGTTCTTCAAAGTTGGCGTTCCGTTGGTGGCGATCAGGAAGAGGGCTTTCAGGGGTTCCTCGTTCAGATAAGGAGGCTCAGACTCGATCATCTCAATGGCCATGATGCCGAGGGACCACATGTCAACCTTGGAGCCATACTCCTTCTGCTTGACAACCTCTGGTGCCATCCAGTAGGGTGTACCGACCATGGTGGCACGTTTGGATTTCTGGTCGGTGAGTTTGGCGCAGAAGCCGAAGTCGGCTGTGGCGCGGTTAGTCACATGTCGATGAATATTCGCCTTGCAGGTATGGGCACTTACTGATCTTGACATTTCCGCGACCATCGAGCAGCACATTGTCGCTCTTGATATCACGGTGGATGATGTTCTGACTATGGAGGTGAGCAAGACCTTTGCAAGTCTGTTTGCATGTTAGCAAGAACTACGATGTTACCAAGCTGACTCACCTCGTTGCAAATAGTCGAGATCTGAGCCTCCGTAATGGCAGCATTGTTGTCAATGACATCGGTCAAAGCTCCACCCTCCATAAATTCCATGATAACCCACAGCTCGTTGTTTTCTTGCTGCAGAAAGGAATCCAGGAAGTTCACGATATTTGGATGTGAGCTCTCCTTCATGACAATAATCTCATTGACGATCAACTCCTTCCTCGGCTGGTTGCGCAAGTCCATTTGCTTGATAGCAACATTAGCTTTAGCACCATGATTCTTAAGCAGGCGACGAGCGACAGGAGACACGGCGTTCTCGCTGATGCGAGCAACATAGACTGATCCAGATGCGCCCTGGCCAATCTTCTTCTGCTTGTGATAGGAATGCTCTGGGTTGTCTTTCGAAACAACTTGCTTCAGCTTCTCCATGACTTGGCTTTCGGTCATGCTCGACATACGGACCTCCTTCTGACGTGTACCGGAGGGCTTGGCTGTGAGAGCCATTTCGGCTTGCTTGACAGGATCGGTAGCAGCGCCATTGGACGCCGGAACTCCGGTCGGTTGTTTGGTACCAACGTTGAGCGGTGCAGCGTTCTGATTCTGGGACGGACCGGGAACGCGATTTGGAGGCTGGGCCTGTCCATTGGTCGTTGGTCCGTTTGCACGAGTGGACTGTGGAGACTGGTTGCGGTCGTTGCCATTCACGGGAGGTCTAGAGCCAGAGGATGGCTGGCGCTGCTGCTCACGTTGTGGCGTACGTAATGAGCTTTGCGTAGGCGATTGTTCCCGCGATACGGGAGATCTCTGCGTGTAAGGAGCACGAGGGGGTTGTTGCGCATGACCATTGACACCATTCGGCGCCTGGGGAGCTTGACGCTGAGCTGGCTGGGTCCTCAAGGACCCTGGCTGCTGTGGTCGTGAACGATCGGTACCCGGAGCAGGAGGCGCATTACGGGTTGGATTGTAGCGGGCAGAAGACGACCCAGAATCGCTGCCAACGCCGTAACCACCGACCTCCTGTTGAGCCATTGGAGGACGGGTCTTGGGGATTGATGCATTGTAAGCTTCCTGTTCCTTACGGGCTTCTTCACGGGCACGATCACGCTCACGCTGTTCCTTGGCTGCTTTGACTTTACGGGCTTCCTCTTCCATAGCACGACGCATGTCCAGGTCCATGTTCATCTTCTTCTGGTTCTGGTCGAATGGAGCCCCACCAGAAATGTTGCGCTGTGCCGGGACTGGGGTGCCGGTCTGCGACCTTGAAGGATTATCAAGCGAAGGACGACGATGATAACCATTCGGTACCTGGGGACGCGGTGGAGCAATCGAGGCACCGCTACCGCCATGGTGGTACGGCAGGTTCTGCTTCTGGCTCGTCATTGGAGGAGAGGTCTGGCTTGAGAAGTCCTCTCCTTGCGGAGCAGGCTTGTGAATGTCTGAATAGAATTCGAGGACCTCAATGACTGCCTGGGGATGCTTCTTGTAGTCCTCCTTGGTAATGGCGGAAGACGTCAGGAGTCGCTCCCACTCCGGAGGAAGACCGACGAAGCTACCGTTGACCGGGTCGAAGCCGACATGGACGCGGTGGCTGAAATTGGTCGGATTGCTAACGCCTCCCATGCCAGGGCAGCGGCTATAGATAGCGTCGATCCATTCGTATATTTCATCGTCGCTACGGAGCTGGCAGACAATGGTCTTCTGAGGAAGATCGCGAGCCGGCGTCCCACCGGCAGTACCAGTCGTGGGTGTGGGATTGGCGACACGCATAAGCTCGAAGGAAAGAGGGACAGTCTCACTACGAGCCACTGAGGTGACATCCTTCAATTGGACTGCCCTGTCCACCTTGCCATCTTGGCTCTTAAGGAAATCGAGCTGGAAGGCGCGAAGCACCAGGTATCTCTGCTTCCAGAGCATGCCATCCTTGACCTTGGCTGGTCCTTCTTTGACGACAGAGATACCGCCGCTCCCGTAGCCATCGCTCAAGGTAGTGGAGCGTGATAGGCCCGGAGTTCCCGACTCATACCCGTTTCCCAAGCTAATATTCGAGCGTATCGAGGCAGAGCTCAGGCTCAACTGAGAGAAGTTTCCAGGCACGTTCTGGGTCGAAGGAAAAGCATTCAGACGTGGGCGATCTGTAGGCGGACGAGGTGCCGGACCGGGATTCATGAACTGGTCGGCACGATAAGCACTACGAAAGTGTCGAAAGTCAGCCCAGTGCTACACAGATTCTTACATAACGATCGAAAATAAAGCATCCGGCCTGCTCCATATGAGACCTCTGAGGCTATCGAGTCCTCGAGTGTCGCAAAGGTACGCACAACACAGGTTTATGATCGAGTGCACACCACAGGATCAAGTGACAGGGAGGTATACTACATACCTTGAAGCCTGAGATGAAGTCATTTTGAGCGTCCGCTCTCACGATCACAGCAGCAAACAATTCTCCCAGCTGTTGCCTTGGTACGCACAATATTGATGGGCGGATACCTAACTACTACCAGTCAGCTCCGGGCACCACAGGTCCATATATCGATGAGTTCGCGTATGCCTCTGCTACGAGACCTTCCAGACTTGAGTATCTCACATACCTATGTCCCGTGGTAGCCCGGTGCATCGACAAATGTATCCGTGGATGTGAGATTGGCGGGGGTCAATTGTACCAAGTTTCGGTGGTTCACAGCCCCCACCGAGCAACACCGGAAGACGCCGGTGGCGGTGTGTATAAGAAGAATACTTTGTGTGCCTCAGTAGCAGGAGTATGTAGAGGCTGCACTGCAGCTGGAAAGTCAGAAACGTCGTATCAAGAAGTGGTTGTGAGCGGGAGGTGGTGAGCCACATAGAAAGTCACTCCGCTTGCCAAATACACGCTAAGCCCTATAGGGTGCCTAGTCGATGAAGGAGGGCTGTGCCAAGACCGAGGTATCATTCATCTCAGTCCTTCCTCGTCTATTGCTTTTATCATTCCTGCACAGGATTACAAGCAGAGCGTGGGAAGGTCTTCACACTTGACAAGAGTGGTATGTTTTGATGGATCTTGTACTTAGTTCTACGTCCTTGCTTTTCTTTATAATCTATCAAATCTACGACGCATCAGTCCTGTCAGCCTGAAACCATTGCGAAACCGCCTTTCATGTCGACAGAGACCCTGCTCCAAATACCCACCTAGAGCCTCAAGTTCCCAAGAAGCCGCGGCGACGGCCACAGGAGGGCCAGAAATGCGAGGATTGAATTAAATCTTAAAGCCACAGAATCCTAGGGACACCCATATCTCCTCTTTGATTTTCTTCGAAGAATTCGGCTACTTCCCTTCCACCAGTCTCTTGTCTGTCGTGAGTGCTTGCTTCAATGTTAGCTCGAACGCTTGCGGCTCTGTAAGGGAAAGGCCTGTTTCCCCAAGCTTGCATATCAATTGCGCCCTGTACATGCTGCGGCACCCTCTGGGAACTCCACTCAGGATTGGTAGACGCGGTGCACGAACCGAGGTCCCTCCACGTATTGACGAGATACTCAGTACCGGTGACAAGGCTGCCAACCTTCATGGAGCCATCCGTGGGACACCTTGGGCACGACCATTGCACCTCACAATGGTACTTATCCGCTCGAGATGACTCCTTGAGCTTCAGTAGCAGATTTTGCTTGCCGTCAAGATCACCGACACGAGGACAGATGTATGGTAAGTACCTAGCCGGCACCGTCGAGGATCGATTTCGCGAAAGCATGATAAGCCTGGTCTGTGTCCAGATTATGAGATGTCCATTTGCGGTAGTAGCAGACGTAGTCATGTATTCTTCGACTCGGCCATGCTTGCCGGATCGATGAGTTTTGTGAAGAGGCGTGAACGTGTGCAGCCTGCCTCGATAAATCAAGCAATGATTCGCAACCATTTGGGCCTGATGAAAAGGAAGTGCAAGGTGCTGTCCAGTGCGGACACAGCCATTGATGCGCTCGCACTCTCGAGAACATTTCCTTGGAAAAGGGTTGAGCGATAGTAAAGGCTCTGGGCGGTGGAACCTGACACAGTCTTGACACTGGAAGAGGTATGGTACGTCTTTGTGTAACAGGTTCAACAGACTCAGTCTTTGCTGCTTTTCTGTATTGGGGTGCGGCCACCAGTTATCGTTCCTGAGTCTGTAGTAAAGTGTGTGGCTAGAAATAGCCAGGCAAGTTGCTGAAGTCATTCTAATCATTGCGATTATCTGATCCAAGATCTCTGTAGGTAAGAGCTCAACGTACGCATACTCATGTCCCTTGTTTTGCTCATTAATCGTGGTGAATTCATGGTATGCGAGAGCTTTTGAGATGCCACCAGAAGTGGTAGCAGAGATCGAAGATGGTACCATTCCGGATAAGGAGGAAGATGTACATCCAGTGGTGTCCTTATGAGCAAGCCAATTGGTAGAAGAAGAGCAGGTAGCAAGGACCATGACTTGTAGAAGGATTGGCATGCGATTGAGGAAACGCTGCACATCATAAAGAATCTGTATATTTGCCGTTCATCATCGTACTCCCAGGCGTTCAGGAAGCAGATAATCTGCTCACGGATTATTGCAATTACTTGGTTCGAGCAAAACTCCCACTTTCCAACAGTGGCGCCATCTTACTCGAACCCACAGTGCAACTTGCCACGAATCTATAACAATTTGGTAGCAAGTACACACTGTTCAGGATATTTATCTGGTCAACTTTGAAGCAATTGTATAGTAATTTGCGACCATTTTCTAAGAAAACACTTTGCAAGACTCTCTTCCCAATTACGCAATTTAATTGCAAGATACACAAATATATATGCGACATTCTAACTTGATATGCTCTACAATATGCGATCACTTTCAGTAAATAAAACTTTTTGTATTATTGAGTGTTCGTAGATTTATAGTTTTGATTTGACCTTAAGACTCAGCTCTTAACTCTAAGAATCGACTGACAACTAAAACCAACAATACTGGTCCGCTCGGGTAAGTAATTTGGCAATGTGAAAACAAGATTACAGGTTATAGTGTATACTTGATTGTAAGTTAATCAAGACTTACACGCGATTTGACAGTATTGTGCGTGATAAAGAACTTGATGTTCCAACTGATCGACTAAGATGTTACGATATCTGCGTTACAGCGAGGGGGAGTTAAAAAAACGGGAAAACGACCAAAAACTGGTGTGTGTGGTGCTAGGGTTACATCTAGGGTTCTCACCACTTCCCCACCTTCTACCTTGAAGTAAGGTATCTTAGTTTCGATACGCCAAGGGGACCCAAAGCGCATCCATCGCAGAGATACATTCCCTGGTTGCGCACCGCCAATGGCCATGGGAATACTCGTCCACAGCAATCGTCCATCGTAGAAATTGAAAGTCACCATCACCGTCCCAAAACCCTACCGCCCCAGCCCCCACCAAAAGTATAAAGTACTTTATTCGACGGCGCCTCCGCAGCATACATGTACCGACATCCCCGCCGCCCATCCCGCTAGCGCCTCGGCACTTCCCATCTGCCGGTACCTACCATCCTGTCGGTCGCACCAGTCAAAGGCCTGGGGCGGGCCACTGCATCGCGGAGGGGCGGGTTCTTTTGGTGGTGGGATTGCCAGGGGCTGGGGGTGGGCGGAGGATGGGGGATCAAAGTCAATTGTAATTTGTAAAGGCAGGGCTCGGTGTTAGATGCTGTCTTTGTTGTTCGCTTCGTTTGGTCAGTTAGTGGCGAGAGTAGTCGGGAAGGGTGGTCTCAATGGTCGAGTTGGTGTTCATGTGGAGCGGTGTTTGCCTTTGCGCTCAGAAGGAAAGGACTTCTTTGAGCGGAATAGGATACGAAGGGACGGTGAACATTTGGATCGGTGATGCGATAATCGAATCTGTACGCTACGCAAGGTACTGTGAAGCAGTAAGTTGACACGCATTGTTGTCGGCGGGCAGATGTGTCACGTCGTTTTGCAGCGATCAACGTCACAGCTGAGGGCGTTAGGATGCAAGGGCAGAACGGTAGCGTAGGATTGCGGAGGGCGCGGCAGGGCGGGATTCCTCAACGGTCCATGCAGTACCGGAGAGGGGCGGATGGAAGGCGGTGAGATAGGAGTGCAGGGCGGAGACAGGTCCTCAGGTAGTAGTTCTGGTTGATACCTCGTACACCGGTCTCCTGAGGAGCATGCGTTGCTACTCCGTAATCATGTCAGCAACGAGCCATGTTGATGCTAGGAGCACATGAAATATCCCTCGTAGAAGTGTCTTGCAAGCACGCATTATGGCAGATGATACCGTGGAAGCGTTCGAAATGCTCTAACAGGTCATTCAGTCCCACCGCGAAGAGGAATCCTTTTGGCCATGGAACGTACTCCACTCGGGGTCGTGGCAAACAGTGGGCGGACGAGGAGAAACTAAAGGAGACGTTTGCACTGTACCACATTCAAAGAACGTGAAATGGAAGTGTGAATCTGGTATCAGATAGCGAACACTTCGCAGTAAGAATTAGAGTGATGTGCTCGAGACGGTTTTCGTGGATGCAACAACCGCTTATGGCCATTACCGCGATACAGAGATCGATGCATCCGCGATGGATCCATAGGTGTCTTTCTCATCGACTGAGTTTGAAAATCGTGTATAGCTCGGTCAACGAATACGAGCGCCTGATGCACGTAGACCGAGGAGTCGATTGCGTATGCTCGTTTCAAGCATGGACGTCGCTTTTGCTACAGGGTTATGGAAGCTGCAGATGTAGCCCTACGTACTCTACGTCCGTACAAGGATAACGGAGCTGCCAGAGTCAAGCAGCATCGTGCAGGATCGGAGCGAGTATGAAACAGGCAGGGACTGGGATAATTGAGAGACGAATCCATGGTAGTGATCATGCACTTACCAGGCATGTGACCCGCCTCCATGCGGTTGGGCCGCTACAAGACTTGTAGGGCTCATGGTCAGGAACGGCGGCTTGACCTGAAGTCGGTGGAAGCATTCGCTGCACAGACTATTGAGCGCAAGGGCAGCGACATCCTGGACTCCTAATCGCATCTTTCTAGTCTTTTTCTTCTGTATGATTGAATTACAACCCATTCTTGTTTCGAGAGAATTGCGATGCAGATGCCGGAACTAGTGACCCAGGCGACATGAAATGTTTTGAAATAGCTAACAGGACATGGGGTAGGGTCTCTCTGCATTCAAGCTGGATACATTTACCTTGTAGAGTAAAATAGTAGGTAGCACTCGGGAATATACCTACCATGTATGAAGCAGCTGTCGCAGCTAAGAATGTGGGCATACGTGGGTCGTGCTGCTCGTCGGCTACATACCTTCGCTTCATTGCAGGATCTCTCGAGATCACGGCTGGTGGCTGAGCGCGTAAACTTTTGAAGTACTTACTATATATGCAGGGCAGATGCATGAAAAATCGAGCTGCAGGCTAAGTGGAAGTGAAGTCCAAGCTTGCGACCAAGGAAGAAATGCCAGATACTTATGAATCTTCGACAAGAACCTATATTTGCTTGTAGGCGACAAATAGAAATAAGTGAAGACGGGCCCCATGGGGTGACGGTGAAGGCGTGTGGCTTGTCCGATTCCGAGATTCGATATCGTTGCCGGAAGGCTAAGGTTCGGCACGAAGACGGTTTTGTGTTCCACATTTTGGCTGTGTGGACGACGATAACAGCCAGACGGGCACACCAGAAACTGTGCGTTAGCATACTTTGGGGATGCACCATCTGCGCAGGTTCCAAATCGGTCAACGTGGCGCATCGCAGCGCCTCGCAGGCACGCCAAAAGCTGCCAGATCTTCCGGTATCAGGCATGACATCTCTGCGTGGCTTATCAAGATCTCTGCAGCTCCATCCATGTCGATGCTTTGGCGAGAATGATGGGGCGTGGGTTTCGTGGGCCGCTGCAGGTCAGATTGAACGCAGGCAACATGCGACAGCTGCCGTGACAGTCCATTCTTCGGAGCTTGCCATTGCCTGCTCAGGCAGTTTATGGAAAAGCCTGCTCCTCATCGCCTTTGAGAGCCATCAATAATGCAAAGACTGATGGAACTGGCTGAATTGATCGACGAACACCAGATCCTGCGTCCAATCGCCCTTGCAGCCATGACCAGAGTTTCCAAAACATCATGCCGGTCGGGTAGCCACGCTCCACCGCGCAGCAGTAGAGGCATGATGATTGCAGCTGTTGCTACCGACGCAGCAGCAGCCTATCTGGAAACCCGGTGCTTGGTAGACAGGCGTAATTGCAAGAGCCAGTCGAAAGCTTGAAGGTCAGGGTGGTCGTTCTTGTGGGTCCCAAGCGTGATGTCCGACCACCAAGGAAATGCTGAATGACAGTGGATCTTGTGTATGGCAGGTGCGCATAGATGTAGAGGTAGAAATGCCCTACTGCTTGAGAGTAGATGATAACAAGGAGAGCAGTCGAAACCTCTACTCGCCTCTAGCTCATGTTTCTCCTTGTGCAAGTTATGTAATTGCAGGCTGAGACGAAAGGGGCGAGGAACCAATGCGGTGGAGCGCTAATACGGAAGCGCCATTAAGGTTTACCGTACTTCGTTGGACTGCCACCGGATTGAACCCTAGAAGCACTGGACTTCGAGATCCCTGAATCTTGGACAGAGACACGAGCTGCACGTCCAAGCACACCTCTGGCCATTGGACAGGCTGCTGAACTCGAGTGCCTGGTGCAGTCGTCGTCCCCAATGTCGGAATAGGCTTGCAGCTTGGTGCAGCAGACCTGGGTTCTGGGATTTGGTATTTGTAGAAGTACCTGGTACTTTTTTCTGTACCTGCACCGGTCCTTGGTGCAGGGTGACGCAACTCTCTGATACTTTACTGATGCTTTCTTAGCCAGGGCCTCACGCAAGCCTGGACCATGGCTCGACCCCGGCGTCGCACCTCCCCTGTGGGTCCATGACTGCTCCTAACCGTGCAAAAGTGGACCTCTCGACATGGCCACAGGGGCCCCTGAGGCAAATCCCGATCGACAAGACCCTTCATGCAGCCTGCGAAGGTGCGATAACCATGCACCTCGATTGGGATGCACAGACGAGAACGCACGATGACAGCCAGGACCCTATCCGGTAGACTATACGGACTATGCGCGCATCTTAGCCCCAGAGGCAAAGGGACATGATCAGGCCTCCAAAACTTCGAAATCAAATACGGAGTCTCATCCCAAGTTTCCCAACTTCCTTCAACTCTCCGCTTTCCGTCGAAGCCAACCGCGTGCTCTGATGATCCCCGGATACACTCCGCACCGAATTGGCCATTCAACTGGCCCTTGAACCCCGCATCATCCTTCTACTTGCGGGCGGCAGTGACAGCCAGGAACTTGCCAGTCAGGATCAAGGGAAACCGCACGACAGCAAGCCTATTGACCAACGAAAGGCAAAAGCAAGAGGAATCCTTCGCACATTTTCCATTGGTCCAATCAGCAGCAGGTAAGCTCGCAATTTTCGCCCGCATTTTCTCGCGCTTTTGCTAGAGAAAGACGGCTGGAGCAGCGGGCGGTGTTGCGATTCCTTTCTGCAAGCAGTTAGCTCTCATCACAATCCTTTCTGTCGTTTCCCTTCCCCTGTCGCTTTCCGTCTTCCGCGCCCGCGTCTTCCTCGCTTCCTCACTCTCCTCAGGCTTCTGAGCATGGCAAGGGATGTCACTGCCAAGTCAGGGACCCATGGACGCTCGAGAGCCCTCTGCTTGGTCAACTGCAAACATCCCTTGTCGCTATCACCTCCCTCCACTTTTTATTGATCCTGCTGTCGCGAGAATGATGGCGACCTTATCCCTAGCTCCTTCATCCTTCCATTCCCTCCGAGACTTCATTGTGTCTTGGACGTCTACAGCACCTCCACTCGTTCTCTTAATACCGCCTTTGTTTACTCGAACATTTCCTCACTGACGGCACAGTTCGCTATCATCCTCAACGCCGACGACCGCCCACTCAACCGGGGGGCAGCTTAGCAGTCTCCTAGCGCGACCGTTAGAGTGCTCAAACACACAGTCGTTCCTAGCCAAAGCCCCTTAGCAGCCACCAGGCCCACCTCCCAGCAGCCGGACTCGTTTTTGCCTCGTGCCAACATAGCGTAGCTACTAGTCGCTGCCATCCGATCCCGCGATCCTGGGACGTCCATGCACTAACCGCTCTGCGACCGCGGCTCGACTTCAGAACCCCAACTTTCTCCATACCACTGCTGGCCGTGTTCCAGCACCCTCCCAGGGTGCCCTGCCTTATCCTACTGCGGTGCCAGGCACGCCAGGGAAGCCCGCCGATTCGACAAATCTCCCAAGGGTTGGAGGAAAACCTCCTCCACCGCCATGTCCTCTTTTCATCACCACACTCCCTCCTTCCCACCGTCCGATGATTCTTTCTGGGACGTCCCACGCCTGTACAAAGACAAAATCCACCGGGAAAACGGCTGGCCGGTGACGGCTGTCAGGCCGCTACCTCGACGAAACGTGGACGTTCCAGAGAGCCCCAAGCGGGTCACACTGCTCGACTATAAGTCGAAGAGTGGCACTGCAGTCCCGACGCTCGAAAGCTTTGGCACGAAGCTCTCACCCACGGCTTCAATTGACATGTCCATGTCACGCTTCTCCGTCGATGGAGCGTCCATTTCCGGGAGCTTTCACTCGCAGAAGGATCGACCCGAGTCTATAGCTAAGAACCTGCGAGCGAAAGGCTCGAGATTCATGAGGCGCCAAAATAGCAGATTCAACCTGCGGACAATGGAGTGGGTGGAGGATTCGAATGAGACATGGACTCGTGGCAATGCGAGGCACAACAGAGACCAATCAACCGGTAACAGTAAGCTTGACCAAACTGTGTGTTTACCCATTGATTATCGCTGATCGAGTCTTCGCATTAGGTATCAGACGTGAGATTTCCGAGCCATACAACTTCCAGCACCTCACGCACACCCACTCACGTCACTTCCAACAAATGAGCAGAGCGAGTCACCACGACCTTATCAGCGAGTTCTCCGCGATACGCGCCTCTCAGGCACCACGTCGAGAACTGCAAGGAATCAAGGCCGAGTGCCTGCAGTCCAGAGCGCTTCATTCAGAACCCACATCCCCGACCCGGACTACCCTTCTTACACCCCCTTTGAGCCCCCTCAGGCCCAAGCAAGAAGAACCTGCACGTATTCCAAGCCATCAATATTCACAGTCGGCAGACTACTTCCCCCAGCCCAGGCCTCAATTCTACCAAGGTCGCTCTACAACGTCCCCCATCGTACCACCTCCTCGACGTTCATCTCGAGCAGCTGTACCGGATTTCTTTACCCATCACCAAGAGGAACCAGTGGAAGAACTTGATCAAACGCCACCAGCTCCTTCCGCCCCGATGTGCTCCCCGGATCGGCTACCGGCGACGGATGCTGATGACTCTTTCGCACCGCATGCAGTTACGACCCCAGACAACAGCGCTTTCACTTTAAAGTCACCTCCCTTCCGTGTCCCTCGACCAGAGCTGCCTGATGTACCGGAGGAGGACGATGATGAAAAGGGAACAGCCACCAGTCCGTCTCGGCCATCAACGGCTAGCTCTGGTCTCCGTCATGCGATGTCATTCCCGAGCACCAAGCCCATCTCCCAAGGCTGGTCTCGGTCACCCCGAAAAGTAAAGGCCAGAGATTCTGGTTCTAAATATTCGCAATCAGAGGAATGCCTTAGTCAGAGCGAGATCATGCTGCCACCCCTGGTGGGTGAGCCGGACGATGATGTCCCCCTCCGACCTCGGTTCTCGAAACGCGTATCATATAAAGCTCAAGGCTTCGATGCTTGCTGGGAGGATGACATCGATTACTGTTATGAACACGCGGCTGAAGCCGACTGCGACTTCGAGTGGGATCGCGTTTCAGTCAAAGATACCCAGGACCCCGAAGACGTTACCACCAGTGGTGCTGGCTCCATTACTGAGGGCTATCATAATTGCTACAAGACCCCGTCGCCAGAGGAGATATCGACACACCACCTGCCCCGACTTGAGACCTCGGTGCCTTCTCTCTGCTCAGCCGACTCAGCCAAGTCCTCGTCGTTGTCCAGTATAGCTTGGCCCGCCACACCATCCTGCCCTCTCCCATCACCACGGCCTTATGGCCCACCGTCGAAGAGCTCAGCACGAGCATCCGCCAACTTTACCTTCAGCCCACCGTTGCTCGTCTCCAAAGATAGCTATTCCATGCTCCACGAGGAAGCATATGAAAACATCTTCCACAAACACTACCACGAAGAGCCTCTCCCTCTCAACACCCTCCGCTTCGACCCTCCTAGCAGCCGAGATGACTCCCCCCGAAGCAGCCGCTCACCAATCAGCAAGTGCAACTCCCACGAGAGCTTCATGATCTCTCGTTCGTCATCTCTCCGCTACCCTCGCAGCACCGACTCGATGACCAGCCTGCCCGACCTGGTCCACAGTAAATCGAGCCGCGATGTCCTTAACCTCCCTCAAGAACAAGTCTTCGAGCCCGCAGCCACGGTTAAGACCTCGGATAGCTTCGTTGACCTGCAACAAACCCCGAATCTAACATTGCGTCAGAAGACAAGCCAGAGCTTGGCGAAAGAGGTCGCTCGCCAATCAATGCTACAGAAGGCGGCGAGCTTTGGAAGTTTTGATGAGCAGGAAGAGCACGAGGATGAGCAGGTGGTTATCTTACCGTCAGTCAGCCATCATGAGAGGAGCCAATCTGCCGCTGTGACCCAGACAACGGAACCAACATACGCGCAGAGGAAGAGGAGCGCAACTACGGCCACGAAGAACAGGATCTCTTACAGCTTGTTTCCTTCCCCGCCGGTGAGGACGCCCTGAAGGAATATTAGGACCCCAGATCATCCGCGACTTTGTCCTCACCACCATTGTTACCACCACCACGACACCCATTCCAACCAATTTGATGATTAACGCTGCTACGTCCACAGAATTGTCCCTCTGTCGAAGGGGCGGGATTACACGATACGATCACTAGATGTATACTTATCTAGAACCATGTCTCAGGACACTTGTACGAATTTCTATCTTGGTACCCACTTGTATCATATGCCTCCAAGCATATCTCTGCCCGCTTGGTTGAGAGAGATGCGAGGCGGGAATGAGGTTTATAAAGCATCTATGGTAGATGCGTGGATAATTCAAAGCTGGAGTGTATATCTACATATCTGTATATCTGTATACACCTGAATTTTAAAACATTCCCTTCACATAATAGAATCGGACCTACCATTCTATCGCCCCTTCCGATTATTTACCCCCATCCCACCCCATCCAATGATAATAGGGAGCCCCTCATTGTACACCAGATCACCTATCCCTACACCAATTAACCTATTGCTACACTACGTAAACTCCATCAGACTCTCAACAAGTTCTTCAATTTCGAAGAACCCAATTAGGAACAGCCGCAAACACATACTATTCATCGCCTCAAACCGCAGCCTTTTCCAACCCTCCCCACAACCCCCAATCCACTTCTACTGAAGCACCAAATCCATCGCTTCTTGCTTTACAAATCCAACGGTTCTTGAGACCGTATCGCAGAAACTAAAACCATCGGTTCAAGCGCTCCAGATGATTCTCCTTCTCGTTCTCATTAAGATGTGCTTCGAGACTCTTGGGATGGTTTGTGCAGGTTGATGTGATCACCGCTTTGACGAATCTTGGATTTCTTGTGATGGAGAGACAGGGGGAGGTGGGGTGGGGGATGGCGGAGGTGGTGTATCATAGGGAATCTGTGATGATGGTGCAGCCATGAGCCTCTTGATTGGTAGATGAGTACTTGCTCCGTGCATAAATGGGGTATTAGTCGTTCGTGGCTTGGAGATTGATTCTTTTGCCAGCGGTGTGAGTTTCTGGTTGGAATCGGGATCACAGCAGGGAATTTCCATGGCTGAGGAATTTTACGAGTAACATTCCTATCCCCGGGTGAGCAGTGATGATGGATGGCACGTGGTGTTGGTGAGGATTGTTGTACTGGTTGCCCGCTCGAGTCGACCATCCTTCTTCCGGGTCTGGGAGTAGAGGAGTGAGGTAAGTTCTCTTGTGGCCTAAGCGGTGGTGACGGTGGTATAGAATTTTCCAAGGATCTTGGTAGGTTCTGAGCTCTCTTGCAATACTAATACGGACTTCTAAGCTGCTTGACTTCAAAACTCTGGGAAAGCGCCTTCTAAAGTATAGGGGGTGGATCGGTGCACCAGGCCCCCCCTCCCCCTCTACCACGCCCCGATCCTCCCCATCAATCCCATAGCAACCACCCAATCCCCCCCCCCCCCACACTCCACACCCTCATCCATACTCCACACCCTCATCCATACCACCCCAAATAGTCCCTACCCGCACGACAAACCAAAAACATTGTCATCCACTCCTGCACATCCTTAGCGCTGGCACCAGCGTGGTGTTCCGCTTCACAATCCTCCCAGAACCCCCTCCATTCTCCCGCTACTCTTACGAGGCTCGTAGGTGTGTCGCTGGTGTTTCTTGACCTTGGTTCGCGCTGGCAAAAGGCCGTAGCGGGGTGGTTTAGTATGTCACTATGTTGGCGGATTTCTCGAGCAAAGAGGATTTGCGGAGGGAGGTTGCCGGATCGGAAGTAGCCTCCCAAAGAAAACATCAACACTGACGGTGATGGTAGGGTATCGTGAGACTAGGAGGGGAGTTCGGGCAGTGGGCTTGGATGCTGGTTTTTATAGTGTTGGTTTTTTTGGTCGAAGGTGGAGGGGTTGGGTTGGGATTGGGGATTGGGGATTGGGGATGGAGGGATGGGGGATGGGGGATAGGAATGTTTGGAGAGGGGTGGGGGGTAGAGGCGGACGGAGTGGTTTGGTGCTGGAGGAAGGATCGGTGTTGATGGTGATAATAATGATAATAAGAGGATATTGTGGTATTTGGGTGGACTAGAAGGCGGGTCTGGGCAGTGGGCTTGGTTGCTTACTTTTATGGTGTCATGGTTTCTGGGGGTCGGAAGGTGGAGGGATTTGGTTGGACTTGGGGATTTAAGGTGGGATGAGGGGGTTGTGGAGGGATGGGGGGTCGGGGGGTCGGGGGGTCGAGGGTGGGGGGTATGGGAATGAGATTGCATGGAGATAGGGGAGAGAAGCAGACCGAGTAACCTCTCACAGGAGGGGCCATCAGCACTGACGACACTGATAACAGGACGTCGTAGCATTCAATTGGACTAGGAGGGGTCCTCGCAGGCTTTTGAATGCTTGCTTCTCAAGCGCCAGATGCATGTCGAAGATGAAACAATTCCGTCAGAACATGTTCTTGTGTTGCCATGAATGATGCTATCAAGGAAATAGACGATATAAGAATGCTTGGAGACGAGCGACAAAGATAGCCAGAGCAGCCTCTCTCAACATGAAAACGTCTGCATCGACAACAATAACAAGAGAGTACCGTGCCATTGAGTTGAACCAGAAGAATTATGGACCGGCGCTCAAATGCTTGCTTCCAAAGCGTCAAATGCGCCGTCGAAGATGGAACATTCTGATTAGGATAGATCCTTGTGCTGCGATGTATGTGCTGTGAAGGGATGGCCAATATGAGAATACTTGGAGGCAGGTGAGGAACCATCTAAGAGAAAGCGTGCAATGTCGACTTCTCTCCACTTGCAGTAGAGCATCTAGTTGATAGAGCTGATAGAGAGCTCACTACCTGGCTCGGACCCGGGGCTTCGCGCCTGGGCGACAGTAGGAAGGCGATTCGCAATCGAGTCGTATGTCCAACGGCCGGCCAGGATCTGAGATACATGGCGTCGCCTGGAACAACGGTAGCTACGAAGAGTGCTTAGATACTGTGGATGTTAGTGATATGCTTTAATTACTGATACCTACGTCACCCATTATCGATGTGTCGACTCTGCGAATCTTAATTGGCGAGAAGTCGCCAGGAATGTTTCGTTGCTGTGTATGGTAATTTTGCCGAATGTTTCCGAATTTTGTTAGTGTTGTATAGTTCGTGATGTACTGGTGCGCTAATCGATCCTTCGAAAAGCATAAGCAAATCCTACGCAGATCTCTATGGTAATGGCTGCAATCCTTTCATGCAAGTTGTAAGCCTGAAGAGTATCATGAACTCCTTCTCCCGCGGTTCGAGATGCGAAGGTGCCGTCCAACCACGGCTTTACAGCGCCTGATTCGAACATGAACAGTGGATCTCTTGGTGTACGCAAGTACCATATTCGCTGCGGTCAACTCGATAGATCGTGTGCATGCACCAGATTGTGCGTGATGCATGCACCGATTCCTTTTTGGTCAGGATCACCAGGAATGACGAAGACGAGCGTCGTTGGGCCTGAAACCGGGCAGTCTGCGCCGCAAAGGCAAATGTCGGTTGTCATAGCATGCTGGCAAAGTCTCCACCCCCATGATGGAGCTGATGGATCGCAGAAAGGAGCCCTAGAACTGTTTTCATAAAGTCCTGATCTCGAAGAGAGGAAACGGATAGCGCCCCACCACACAAATCCCAGGGACTTAAATAGGAAGCCTTTTCCGTCCCATACCCGAATTCCATTTCCAATCCCCATCTCAAGCACTTGCCTTTCTCTTCAGACCCTAGAGTCTTACAATGGTTCAAAGTACCGGAAGGATCTCTGTGCTGGCGTTCCAGGTAGCCTTTGTCCTCCAAAAAGTTCCTGGTGCATCCTGACCGAAAATAGCTCTCTATGTGGATCCTTTTCGGTCTAGCTATGATGGCTACGATCGCTCGCCTTGCCATGAGAATACTTCAGCATCGAAGGCTTTTTCTGGATGATGGGTTTCTCCTATTTGCGTGTGCGTGCCTAAGCGCCGCAACGGGATTGTTGCATAGGTTCTTACCAGTGATGTACCTGGACGAAGGATTGAATTTTTCCCCACTGACGACGCCGTCCGGTCCGCAAGAGATTGACGACCTGATTTGGTACCAAAAGATGGTATACTCTTTCGTTGTGCTGTCTTGGGTAACGATCTTTGCCGTCAAGCTATCTTTCTTGGTTTTCTTCCGCAGCCTAATCCGACGGTTAATCTGGATGAATACATATTGGAAAGTTGTTATTGTTATCAGCTTACTCGCCTGCGGCTTCAACATCTGCCAGGATTTTATCACATGCCCTCACTTTGATCTATCTATGTGTAAGTGATAAGTCTTAGATGCCGTGCACGCTCGAGACCTGTACTGAATCCCCGGTCATAGTCCGGTGTGGGGGGCCAGGCATAAGTACAAAGTTACCCCTGGGTCTTGGGGCTGCAAACATAGCCTTGGATGTTCTTACCGATCTGATGAGTGAGTAGCATGCGACCTGTTCTCATCAACTAAACCTGCTGATACGCTTACCTCTATAGTTATTGCGATTCCAATTCGTCTTTTGTGGAAAGTCAAGATCCGCTTCCTGCAGAAATGTATACTAGGGGTCTCCTTATGTTTGAGCTTCGTGATGTGCGTTGTGGCGATAGTGCGGGTCTCTGGACTACCGGTCAGAAACCTAATCGACGTGACGTGGGCAGTTTTCTGGCAACAGATGGAGGCCTGCGTTGCGGTACTGCTCGTCTCATTCACAGCTTTCCGCTCCTTTTTCATTTCCTCCGAAAAAAAGAAGGCTCCGAAGAAGGCGCCGCCCATCTCAGGACAGGTGTCCCGCAGGAAACCATTCAACTGGGGAAAGCCGACCGGGTTTCGCCTTCCAACTATACCATCTGCTACCCTGACAGGTGTGCGGACCTTAATCAGATGGGGTCCTCGCCAAGAGTCCGTAGGCTCGACGCTTGATGAGAGTATGCAATTGACCTCACAGGGCAGTAGGAATCTGGGAGCATTCCCTGAAGCGACCAAGGTAGTGTCTACCTCAGCTTGTTCTGGGCGCTTTCGCACAGAGGGCTGACGAAGATAGACATCATCAGATCATCATCTCCAGGCACAGTCGTTCGTCTGAGCAAAACATCGAAGCTAGTATGATGTGTAGGAACATACAATGCCCTGTAAGATCGGCTACGTATGCCTGCGGTTTTGTCGAACGTGGCACAAGCTTTGCCTAGGTGCTGGGGAACATTCCCGTTAAGTAGGAGGATATGGATAGACCTGTCAAGCGAGGCTTGGTATTTCGAAAATGGGGTCAGACTGTGATGCTCTTCTTTCAAAGACCAGGATGAGCTTGCACTGAGACGTATGAGATAACTGCCATGGATTGAGCTGAGGCTACTTTTGGCAATGCATTACTGTTTCTTCTTTGCCGTGGATGGTTCGCTGCGCGATCTAGACAGCGCCTTGTCGATTGGCAAAAAGATTCAGAGGTGATCTATACCAAATGTTTCCGAGCCATTGTTGGATTTCGCTAGAATGGGCAGCGCATGAATTCCGATCTTCTTCCGGTTCCATAGTTCCGGGACCGGCGATTTTCTGGGAAGGCGGCCTTGGAGTGGAAGCAGAAATATTATCCAGGCTTTGGCATGCATCCGAGCTGCCTGGCAGTAGAGCAAGCACTTCGAGGTCTAGATGACACCAAATTCTGTTTGCAGCGGTCGAATCAGACCATCCGCCTTTTAAGAAGTGAAAGTGCCGAAGACTAAATCAAGGACACGATATGACCGACAGGTTCTCAGGCAGGCTGAGCGGCAAAGAGATGTACCGAAGGCTTTGACACGTCCACGATGAGATTCAACAGCCAGGAAAAGGCAACAAGGCAACCATTCAAGGCAACTTGGATTCATGCAAGACATGCAAGACATGAGGCGAAGCGTGATCGGCATGCAGCGCGCATGCAAGTCCCTGTTCCGAAACAAGAGGGAAGAAGGCATCCTTCGATCCTATGCCCGACGATAGACGTGAGCTGAGGATGCAAATCAGAGATAGGTAAATTACCTACCCTCGCTTAGTAGCTGTCTCGGTCATGAAACAAAGGCCCGGTACGAAATCTCGCCCATCGTGTATGCTCCAACCTTACCACATCTCTTCCCAAGAATCGTCTTCGTTTTGTGAGTCTGTATCAAAGCCATAATGCTGCTCAATAGCTTTGTTTTGGTCCGTTATCACTCCTGTCGTATGGTTTTTTATCACATTATACAACGTTCGCAGCAAATTGCTTGGATTCCAAAGGCAGAGATTGGTAACGGCCTTAAAGTCCATTCCTCACTAATTGCAATGCAGCCAATGCCCCCATACCATTTGCTACTATCACAGAGCCTTCTCAGTCAGCTGCGAAAGGATGTATATGGACACTACGCCCAGGCTTGAATACCCAGAACTACCACCCACCTTCTATCTGGGCAGTAGGCCCTTTGAAACGCCAATATTAATTGTGACTTTCCCCGAAGGAGCTTATCAAGCTTGTTAGGATCATTCTCTGTCTAAGTCTGCGGCGCTTCGCAGCTTCATGCGACCTCTGACCGGCGGAGAGGATTTAGTCGCGGTGGAGGGGAAGTAGTTGCTTGATCCTGACTTTAGTGCAAGTCATCTGATGACGCTCGTTCGTGGCATACTTGAGGACAATTCCGTTTTTTGTCACTTAGGAAGACCTCACTTCATAAACGTACGCTCCACCCCGGGAAATCTCGCGAGATTGCATCTTCAGTCGCGGAAACTCCACAGCTTTCACGCCCTCGGGACGTAACTGCACATCGATATGCAGCCTCGTAATACTGGCGCGGCTGCTTCTAAGCGCACAGCCGACGAAAAGGTCGTGCGGTGCGTTCATGGCTCCGGGAGGATTGATGATCCCCGTCAATATCGTAGCAAATCGCAAGTGTCGATTACCTGACGGGCGTTTCATCTGGCTCGGCTCTTTAGTTTCCGCCTGCGGAACCCTCGGTACGGATCGACCACTACGAGCATTTCCGGAGATGACGCAAAGGTCTCATGGAGCTTCCGTGCCTGCCGATCATATGCTGATTGAATCCCCGAGTCTTCTCATTCGCCTTTGCCGAGCTGTTTATTGTTCTCATACCGGAGGTCTCCTTCGAAGCGGGCCTTCTGCTTTCCCATTGTCTTTTGCCGTACCTGAGCGGAAAATGCGGTCGTTACTTCTACTGACATGCCTGGTGGGCTTCCCGCCTTACCTGCTCGCAATAGCTCTGCCATCATTGAGCTTGCTCCCACGAGCACACCAGCCCTGGACATTGTGCACAAATCTTCCCTTCAATGTAGCTGGATTGTGAGCCAATGTTAGAGCCCTCCTGTTGAACCCAGCTCACCCCCGAAAAGCAACACGTCCAACCCCACAATCTCCCAGTCCCCTCGTTCCCTGCTCAGCGTCACACACGGGGCGCCAACGTGGTGCGCCTACTACACGTCAAGCTACATAAAGATCACAGCTGGCCCCTCATTGTCGTCTGACAAACTGAACTGGACCTTAACCGCTGCAGCTGCCCACGTTCAAAACCTACTCCGCGATTTCGGTGACAACAATATGAACGGGGGAAATTCTTCTTCAACGTGTATTTGGATCTTCAGTTGACTATCAACGAGGCCACTGGTAAGAAGTTGAAATGGTCGATATTTGGTGATGCTGTCGGGGAATTACTAGATTGGATGACGACGACAAGCACGTGGGTTGCAGTGCAGTTCTTCATTTTCCACGGTTCGGATGAACTTGGATCAGGAGTATTGCAGCCGAGAGATCCAGGACCATGATCATCGCGGCGGTTTGAGGCTGAAGAAGGCGAAAAGGCGAGATCTGAGCCGAGGTGGGGGAAGTGTAGGAATTGCGACGACGATGATGACGAGGGGTTTGAACCCTGAGCTTGCTATTCATTAGATCATGGTGTTCCGCTCAATGCCGATTTTGTTACAAGGTCGCCCGACGACCTTCAAGTGCTGCGTCTCTGATGCGGAGGACAGGAGTCGTTGGATGATGGTCAAAATTTCTAGGCCAGAAGGCTAAATTGATGGCTCCGTTAACGCCGAGTTGTGCCACAATGCTTGAAGAGCCCTGGTGCTGGATTTGTCATCAGACGACAGTGCTTTGGCAAAGACGTCCATTGACCCCTGGATAGTGATCGCACTATTCGGGATAATTCGCTCCTTTCATCTTCGTGCATCATGGCGCTCCAAAGCGATCTCGTCGTAGATGCCTCTAAGTTCCGACCGGAGGGGGCCAGTGAGGAGGTCAAGAATACCAATGAAATCCTCATGGACAGAATGAAGTCTGATCCCAAGTGGTTCCAGGTCAGTAATTTTGGCCATAGTATATGTCCTAACTGATGGGAGAACCGAGGTGGGCGCTGCCAAGTACAGGGAGATGCGAGCAACGGGTCAAACAGTATTCCCGCCTTCGATTGTGCTCGATCGCGGCGAGATTTTCTCAATCCCATCGAGAGAAAAAGGTAGAGAGATCCCATATCGAATGATGAGACCAAAGAATGGGAAGGACGCAAGAGCAATATTCATGTATATTCACGGTGGCGGATGGGTCCTATCGACTGAGACTGAGTGAGATAAGCATAAGGACTATCGAGGCACAGCCCTAATGATCCATGACAGGAATGATCCAGCCCTGGCAAAGCTAACTGATGATTGCGATGTGGTGGTTTTGTCCATCGGCTACCGACTTGCTCCAGAGAACCCTTATCCCAAAGGACCGGAGGACGTAAGTCATTTTCTCTTCGCTTCTTGTACCGTATTTGATCGCACCAACAACCTTGAAAGATTTTGCGGCAATATCCGCTTCAAATCAACGTCTCTTCGCTCAATCCGATGGTTTGGAGGAATGCTGACGTCGCAAACTTGTAGTGCTATGATGCAGCGGCGTGGTTGGTGGACAACGCAAAGGACAGGTTCGGGGTCGAGCTGCAGTTTTTAGGAGGCGATGTAAGTCCCGCTGCGAATGACGGCGGAAATAGTGTAAATAAGGCCTGGACATTAATTGTCTCCAGTCAGCGGGAGGCCACCTTGCGATGCTCACGTATCTGCACCTTACCCAAAATCGCCCTCAATTCCACCTATCTGGACTTGTCCTCAACTATGGTGTCTTCGACTTGACGTTTCTACCACAGGTCCACCACTTCAAGAAGCGCGACACCTTGATACTCGATAAAGAGCTCGTGGAGCATTTTGTTGAATCATTCTGCCCGGGAATGTCATTTGAACAATTACGAGACCCGTGGGTGTCACCATTTTACCACGACCTAGCCGGGCTGGAGCTGCCCCCTGCGATGTTCACTTGTGGTACTGAAGATTGCCTGCTGGATGACACTGTGATGATGTCGGCCAAGTGGCAGACAGCTGGAGGAAAGGCCGTCGTGAAGATCTATCCAGGGGCGCCACATGCTTACACGTTGTTCCCTTACGACAAGTGCCCAGAGGCGAAGCAAGGTCTCGAGGCTAATTGCTCTTTCGTAAGGGAGATGACAAGGTGAGACACGTGTCTGCAATGCGGAGCTGGAGTCTCATACGGCAGGCTAGACAGCCTGGGGTGTAGAGTGACTTGGTCAACCGATCGCAGATTTGAGATAGAGAAGTAGAGAAGTGGATGGTCTCTCCGGCGCATAATCATGACATCTTGAGCCGAAGTGTAATCTCCCATCAATATGCACGTGAGACCAAGCGCGCGGACGGCGCTAGTCTAGCGCTGCCAAGAAAACACGTATCACGTGCGTGAAATTACAGTCCCGCAACTTTCTTCCCCTCCCAATTTGCTCCATTACTACATCGCTGCCAATGTCCATCAGACGATACTCATGCAAAGCTTGTATGTCAGCGTATAACAGGGACCTTTGATGTGAAGAATCTCGAGACAATTTCATTAGTGCTATCTGAGCTCTCCGACGTTCACAAAGCAAGCTTTCTCGGATTTTGTGGATGACGATACATCATCGAAACGGTATTTCCAATCATCTATCGCAAAGACCTATTACCATGTTATGCAAGAGTATATCGTCGGCTCCAGTATGAGAGGCCCAGGGGCAGGACAGACCACAAGCCGTTTCAGTATGTCCGACCGGTCCAATGAAGATTGCCTTCCTCATTGTCCTTCTCGAATCTCTCTAGATCAAAGTACTCGTTGATGTCAAAATCTGCGTCGGCCTCTTCCACTCGGGCCAAGTCTTGTATTCCGGCCTCGTTTTCCCCCGGTTGGGACATGGCTGAGATCGCTGTCCCAGTCCCTTCCGCTTCAACTGTCTGAATGAAAGCATCATATCGTTGACTCAACATCTGGGTATTCCCTGGCGGAGTGCTTTGTTCGGGGTCAGGTGCTTCACTTATTGGAACTTGTTCACTTGCAGAACCAATGTCTTCGCCTGCCGGAACATGAGGATCGCTAAGCAACCCGTCAGCTTGCATAGACGGCAGGGGAGAAGGGACGAACCTGGCTGTATAGAGATTCTGTTGCCCTGGGCATATATTACACTCGCCCGTGCATGATGGCATGCAATAACCTTCGCGCCAGCGTTGCAGCATCCAATCTAGCCACCCGTCCGCTTCGTCCAGAGTAAGCCCAAGTCTCTGGCAGATGTCTTCGGCGGTCTCGAAATCTTTATCGGCTCGCGGCGGCTGCCCTAAAGAGAGATCTTGATCATTCATAGAAGAATAGCAAGCATCTATTGTGGATTCGCCAGCCATATGAGGAGGTGCTCCTGTCGTTCCTTCCTCGCTCGCCATGGTCTCGCCTCCATATTGAGAATTGGAGTCTGGTGCGTCAATATTTATCGATGGCCGATCCGTGTTTGCTTCGTGTTGTGACGGAGCAAGTGATGAGGCCAGATGCTGCGTGTCGGTCGGTGACGATGTCACAAACCGATCGAAGTGACATACTGTATCTGTTGATAGCGTCTCAGAAAGACCTGTTCGCTGTGTTGTTGTCTCCTTTGCCAGCTCGACGTTGCCAGCGCCACAGTGTGGTCCACTCTCCACATCTAAATCAAGCTTAGGCACTGTCAGAGCAGTTATACATTCCACATATGTCGTCTCATGCTTGTGCATAGACATGGTAGGGAACAGCAGTTGCAAACCCTCAGGCGCCAGCAGCCTTTGCCATCTCGCTGAATTGGGCAAGACTGTTTGTCGATGGTCGCTTCCTTCCAGCATCGCAGTTTTGTTATCATGGCCATATACGTTAGGCAACGAAGTCGGATGTTGTTGCGAAACCATGACAATGTCATCTCCCCTGCTACCCAGGGGATCGAGCCTTATGGCTCTTCTTTTAGCGGGGTGTGGTCTGTCGGTCTGTCTAGTCAGATGCAGCTGAAGCGCTCGAGAATCTCGTCGCGCATACGCAAACGTTGCACAGCTACCTTCCGATGGACAATCTTGCCCATCGACTTCAAGATCATCAGTGTTTGTGGTCAAGGCCTGTTGACCGTTTAGTTGGACGTGACCTGAACTGCCGAATTCTACGGATGGGGTTCTCTCTTCCTGAGGTCGCTCAGAGCATTTCTGCCCCATCGCCCGTCTCTGGTGTCGCTCCTCAGCCAGGCACACAGATATGGATTTGGACGCCATAACATCATCTTTCATTGTGACATCGCACAGTTTGGACTCGTTCGATGTGCCATCACGCCGTTTGACTCGTTTCATGTCAGACCTCTCCTCTACTTCGAACTGAACGACGCTCCGCTTGCGGCTGTTCAGTCCGTGGTGACCAGAACCCTCCGCATTTAGTTTGCCGTGGTGTGCTGTTGTCTGGTACTTGAGGGGTTGCTGTACTTTGCGCTCGTTCTCGTCGACAGCATCTGGCATATAAGACTTGTCCAATGGATGCGGACCCAGACTCTGGGTTATACAAGCGTCTGCCGACTGCTGGTTGTTTTTGCATTCTACAGCTTCCCTCAGCTTGCATCTGGGATGTCTTGACATACGGCTGTGAACTGTTCCATCCTCTGCCTCGCCTTGAGCGACTTCCATTGCTCCCAGTGATCACGAGATCTGAAAATCGCAATGTTCGCAGGCCCGAAAATAGCAAAAATTGTCGCTTGCAGCCACCCTGATCTATACTCCGGTAAGAACGCAGCCAAAGGTTCGAAGTAAGGCATGCCGTTCCGCTCGTAGCGAAGCACTGGTATCTTTGGGGGCCCATCTGCCAGATCCCAGCCATCCACATGTTGTAGCTCCAGTATTGGAGGATGGGAAACCTGCATTGCCGCACTCGAGCTCCAAGATGCCTGCGACGTAAAACCACTAGAAGCATAGTGTGGTCGACCGGATTTGTCGGGCGCTTTTGTCATCTTGCTGAGCTATTTTCGATAGTAGACTGGCCTGCTTGTCCTCGTCACAAAATATACCCAAGAGAGTAAAGCTAAGCTTCGGTCGTTGACAAGATCGAGAGTTGTGTGAAAGGGCAGAATCTTTCTGTCAGCGAGTATAGGGAAGAGAGGCCCCGACGAGCAGGAGACTTGCCATTCACATGGCTCTGCAGCCTTGCCAACGCAAACAACGCATCTCGCGATGACTCCGGAGAGACCATGAACGAGGAATGAAGAAGCCATCCTGTCATCCAAATAGGCTCGTGAAGTTGAGGTCAAACGATCAGATTGGTAAAGCTGAGAGCCAACATCATCTGTTGTACACAAAGAGGAACGGAGCTTGGCTTCCTAAAGAGGGCATCAACCGCCCTAGCATCTGTACTGATTGTTGATTTTGATATATCTAATCGAATCGCATTCCTCTTTAGTCTTGGGAGTCATAGATGACTTCCACGAAATCGGAACCAAAGAATGCTATGACGAGTCAGCATAGCTCTTTCCCAAGGTACTTACACTCAAATCTAGTAACACGTTGATACATCTGGGAATCATCAACAACAGCTCCATAATATTTGGGTACGTGGCAGTGCCCCAAAGATTGTGTCATATGCTTGTTGGTAACAGGACAAAGTTGCATATCCGAAATAGACGAAGTGTGTGATTCGCAGGATTACCTCTAGGCCGTTCCCTTCTTTCGCTACCTGCATCTCCTCCACGACCCACTCTGAGAACGCACCTATTGTTATAGCTTGTTGAAGTATGTAGACTCGTTACAAGGTGATGCGACTTACTGATCTTGAGAACGACGACACAACAGACGTGACTGATATACTCTGCAGACCAGCAGCCTGATCTTTCTCCTTCATTACTTCTCTACGCCGCTTACTGTCTGCAATGCAGATGCTGATACAATCTGCACCTGAATAGACAGTACAGTCACCATTGCAGACAAGTTCTCAGCTAAATTCGGTGCCGCAAGATTTTAGCAGTAGGCCACCTGCTCTTTCCTAATCAGGCAGCTCCCAACACGCTTTAGATCCTAGGACCGCAAAAGTAGATATCTGCAACCTAGGAACAGGTCTCAACGAAGAGAAAACAAAATTTTCGAACCTAGATCTAGAGCTAAGTCAGCTGTCCCTTCCTTGTTTTGGAATTTGACCACCCCACAAGCTACGCGACTTATGGAAATCATAGTGTTCGATACTACATGGAATTCGACAACTTGTGAACACCTGGCTGGTCCAACAAACAGCAAGGTATGTTGTAGCTTCTCTCGTTCTTGCTTGTCTGTCAAGCTGTCTGCTGTACAAATCTTCAAGAGATCTGGCCCCAAAAAAATGAATGTCTCTTACTGAAAACCTATACTCTGTTGTTATATTTGCCACGCAATACAACAAGAACAATCAACAACAGCCAGGAACTTGAGAATATACCTGGTCAGAAACTCATCCGATTCCTACGGGGCAGAGGAAATGATTAACAACGGCTGACACTCTGAGAACCTAGCCAGATTCAATTACGACTCGCGCAAGAAAGAGACATATAGTATAAAGAACTGGGTCTTTCCAGAAGACATACTTGTTGTACCTCTTGTCACGATCAAGGGTAGGGCACACCGGGCATGATGGGCCAATTGAATTGTCCTATCCCATGCCTAGTAGACCTTCCCAGGAGTCACTCACTTTCTTCTACTAGTAAAAAGATCCAGATCTGAAAGGCTCAACGCGTCTATGTATTCATTCGGTAAGTACACTGGTGCTCCAGCCACTCATGCTCACAGGAAGGACAAAGCTGATTGAAAGCGAAACGATTGAAGAACCGCATCAAAATCGAAGCCACTATGCATGCTAGCTACTAAAAAGCAAATATTGGCCATTCAAGCATCGAAACATAAGATGCTCCAGTCTTCGAGCATGTACCAGCAGAGTTTTCCAGCAGTTCCATCACCCGTCACGGAATGGGCTCTCCCTGTTCCTGATAGCTACCCCCACGAAGCGTAGCACCGACCATCAGCTCCAGGTGATGTTGAGAAAGTTGTTCCATTCCTGGAAGGGCTCCCAAGCTCTGAGGTTGAGATTTACCCGAAAGTGTGACCCTTGTTGAATTCCCATCCCTGTACCCGCGCCGTCAGCGATAACTTGAGGTGAGGTGTAAATGGGGCACCTACAGTCTGAGGATGTCTTAAAGTACCACCTGGTGACATTGCCACGCCTTTTACCATAGTGTCAGGTTTCCCAGGTTCCGGCGATTTGCCTTTTCCACCACCCGCAGAGCTACCATCCGAGGAGCCATGACCCGACGAAGGATTATCGTCAGGCGGAGAGTCTTCGTCGCTATCGTCTTCCTCGCTATCACCTTCATCTATTGGATGAGGTATTCTCCCACCAGCTTCACCAAGAGCTGGATCGATCAGCCCGGGAGTCGAGCCTCTTGTTGTATTGCCGGCAATCTGAGCTGGTGTGAGCGATTGAATGACTGGTCGGTTGCCGGGCGCGGTAGGGTTCGTCCACCAGCTGATCATGTGATATATGGATTTCTTGCGGGAGTTCCTCGAGCGGAGATTATCCAGTGTCGGGCGGTTGCTGAGCTCAATGCGCATCTGGATGTCGACCCAGTTGATGCGCGGATCTAGTCGACGCCAGGCTTCTATGATGAACCAGTATTCCGCGGACCCGATCTACAATGCGTTAGCTCGGTATGGCTCTTGAAGCAAGCGACCTTCTCACCTGGTCGGGCAGGATCTCGAAGTCCAGCAATGGTCGAGCGGCTTGGCCAGGTTCAGGCCACTGTTCGTACACCAAAGTCCCTTGGGCATCCCGCTTCTCCAGAGGAGCTGCCGCTCTCTTGAAGGCCTCCCATTGCGGGGTGCGTTTAAATTGGTATAAGATCTATCAGACATGTCAATACCGTCCCACATGTGGGAGCGAGGGAGACTTACCTCCGGCATATCCCGCTTGCACCAGGTGCGTTGTCTACAAGAAATATTAGAGAAAGTTGCCGACATGAAGGTTACTTTGTATCTTTACCCCCAATGGAAGGCTGTCACATCAGTTGGTGAATGAGGCCCGACACGACGCTTCTTCACTGCTTTCATATCAGTCTCAACCAACTTTGGAAATGCGACGGGAAACTCACCATATCTAGTCCGACCACCTGGAGGGATGACATTGTCTCTGGCATCCACAAACTCCTGCTTATGGTACCATGGCAGAAGCTGCGCCGCTACGTGTGTATTGGCGGCCATTGTTGAGGAATATAAAGGCTTTGATGAAGATGAATGATTAAGCCTTTAAGGAAGCACAATAGCAACCAAATCCGATGCCAACGCGAGGAAGCTGTACGTCTTCAGCTTTGCAAAGAGGCGAAGGAGTATATGTAGGATTGAGTGTGAGTGTGAAAGTAAGAGGGATATATATATACGGAAGAAAAAAGTGTTTGTGGCCTTAGTATATGAACGACCGCGTCACATGTTGTGCTGCTGATACGGAAAACCCCTATCGTCCAATACGGTTGCTAGGAACGCGGCTTCATCACAGCAGAAGACCCATATTCACGGGACAAAGGAGATTGCGGAAATCACTTGAGATAAGGTATGAATTGGACAACACTGACGGATGTTGATACTGAGCTGTAGGGCCGACTGCCTCCGAGGATTGTCTGAGCCGAAAATCTGGTTAATCACGTGCTGGGAATGCTTCCTAAGGGATGCCCAAACAGAATTTTGGAGATGAGGAGGCTGGTGCAGACTTCAGACATCAAACAACTAACAGAGACTGGAGGATGGTTGAGCTAATGATAGCGCTGTTGCATATCCTCCAGAGACAGTCCCAGCCGTACGCAGCGCGCTGCTGAACAGAGTTTGTATAAATTTTTCTGCCTCTCCTTAAGATTTTTACCTTCTTTTTTCTCAATGTGCACGCAGAAAGCCAGACGAGGACTCACTAAGCCATAGAGAAAGATTATAAGAGTGCTCGAATAAGTCAAGAATGTCTGCTGTCTGTTAAGCTGCCTAACCACTACTACTTGTCTATATACGACTGGCTGAGATCTGCAAACAAAAAAAGAATACCGGCGTTCTGACGTAGGTAACGATCCAACTCCTGCGCCTAGAGCTGCGAAGGACTGGAGGTTTTATTCGAGGCCCTGGACAATCATCTGTCGATAAGGTGGAGTCGATATGTTGATCTCCACAATTCATGGCTGTTTCAAAACTATGAAGGGAAAATCCTTCTGTTTCTCCGAATTTCAGCTAATCAAGGAATCCAAAAGAAGAGGTGTCGACCTCAAACAATGGCGATGCTCACGTCCGCAAAGCCTCTATAAAAGAAGTGATAATAGGCCAGTGCTTTGGATATAGCAATATCATCTTGCTGCTGAAATCGGTTAACATTCCCGGCGAATTCCCTCTGCTCCTCCGGCTAGAGGTGAGCATCCAGCATATTGATGCTAGATACGCAAAGCGATCATTAAATAAGCGATGATGGCTCATTACTTCTGGATATAGAAGCTTTATCTTCCTGCTAAAATCGGTCAACTTGCCTGACGGATTTGCTTTGCTCTTCCCGCTAGCTGTGAGGATCCAGCATATCGATGCTGACGGATGGAAAATCACCCAGAGAAGAGCAATGAAATGCCAGTGCTTTTAATAAAGCAGCATCTTTTCTCTGCTGAAATCGACCAGCTTTCCCGACGAATACCCCTCGCTCCTCCAGCTAGAGGTGAGCATCTAGCATATCGAAGCTGACGCATGATGATCTACCAAAAGAAGAGTAATTAAATGCCATTGCTTTCAATAAAGCAGCCTCGTCTTTTTGCTGAAATCGGTCAGCTTTCCCGACGAATTTCCCCTGTTCCTCCGGCTCGAGGTGAAACCAGCATATCGATGCCGATTTAGTAAAGTGATCATAAGGTTGGCGACAATGGCTCTGTGCTTCTGATCAAGCAGTATTATCTTCCCGCTGAAATCGACTAATCTTCCCGACGAATGTTCCTTGCTTCTCCGACTAGAAGTAAGCATCCAGCATATCGATGCTGAGGCATGAAAGACCACCAAAGAAGGGCAATGGAACTCCAATACTTTCAATAGAGCAGCATCATTTCCCTGCTGAAATGGGTCAGCTTGTCCAAGGAGTTTCCCTTGCTTCTCTGGCTAGAATGTAAGCATAGCCCGAATGGAGAGTATGAACGTTTTGCAACGTGCGTTGGCCCCTGGCAGCAGAGTTATCTTTAAGGGAGGAAGGTTTGACGTTCTCCATTCTGGGTGACATAGGGGATGTTGCTTAAGATCTTCTGCCCCCAATGGTCAACAAATCTTAAAATTTTTATGTTAAACAAAAACATTAATCCAAAAGAAAGTATCTTGCACATCGGTGTTGTGCAGAGCCATCATCAGATGAGCGCGACCATAGCTCAGAGTTTTCAATAAAGCAGCTTCATCTTCCCGCTGAAACCGGTCAAATTGCCCGACAAATTTCCCTGCTCCTTCTGCTGGTCATGAGCAAAGACCGAGTGGAGAGTATAAATGTCCTGCAGCGCGCGTTCGCACCTAGCAGCAGAATCATCTTCACGGAATGAGGCGGTACCTCGGCGTTTCGTGACGAATCGAACGACACTGTGCGGCGGATCGTCTTGCTAGCCTCCCCCCGGAATGGACATAAAAGAGCGGCGGCCGGGGTTGGTGGCAGATGTGGTTGGGTTGACCGGCGGTGCAGCTGGGTCTCCAGAAGAAGTGGACTGAACTCCACATCGAGATGGCCATAGTGGCACTGAACTGGGACCGTGGCTCAACGAGAAGCCCACTATCCATAGAGTTGTCGCCACCGATTATCTTTGGCGTACAGCAAACTTAGGATCTTGGGCCGCTTCTCTGTACCCGTCGCAGAAATGACTTGAAAAGGACGGAGTCCTTAGACGCTTCGGCCTATTATATGGTCCGAGTGAAACCGCCGTTACTGCCTTGGCCATCATGAGAGCTTGGTTAAAGCGATCGTTATCGAGATGCGCAGCTTGTCGCTGCCGAAAATCCAGCAAGGAAACAGAACTATCTTTTCGCCGTAAGATCAATCGAGTCATTCAGCTGGCCAAGCCAGTCCAGCAAGAGAACTGGAGTATCTCCTCGCCCTAAGATCAATGCGCCCTGAGCATCAGCTAGTCAAAACAACACGTGTGCGACATGTCTGAAGTGCTCAGTGGTCGGCATGGTGAGGGAAAGCACATATATGTCGTTTTGTCTCAATCAAATCTGCGGTCTGCCCAATCGTCCACTATTTCGTATCTCCGATTCTCCATAGAAGCTGCTGAGGATGCCTTTCGAATCCAGACTCTTTGTCGCTATAGATCCTCGTTCCGCCGACGACTCTGCGAGTCATTAGGCGGTTTGGGCTGTGAGACGGCATCGCTAGGAGATTGCAGCTGGCCTGGCCGACGAATAACGATTCTCGCTCCTGTCACTGGATCGATCGACGCCGTTGTGGTTATATTAGGCGTTGGCCAAGTGAAAGGATCGTTACCCGGTCTCGTTTGTCGATCTGTGTCAAAGAGACCAGCTGGGTAGCTGAATCCCTCAACCGTATCGCGTCCAGGTGGTGCTGGCTCAGCTCGCTCCCTAGCTCGGCGAAACAGACGTGACTCTTCGTGTCTCCGAAGGGGCGATACTCCATGCTCTGTGAGATACTCGTTGGCGCTATTTGTGTACGACTCGTCCATAGGTGGGAGAGGTGAGGCTGGCCGAGTTGGCGCCGCAGAAGCTGGACGGGATCTTCCTTCATGGTCGGATCTGTACTGCTCATCGTCGTCGTCGTCGTCGTCAGCATCGGAGGCTTGGTCTTGTTCTCCGGGGCGGACCGTTCTCTTGCCAAACAATCGGCCACTTCTCGTTGTTTTGGAAGTGCTTGTTCCTGTTTGAGTTTGACCAGACGACGAACCTTCAGCAGTAGCCTGAGACGGCTGGCTTGCTCTTCGTCCACCTATCGTTGTGCCGAATGTGGTTGGTGCCTGAGACAGCTGGCTTACTCCTTGGCCACCTCTCGTCGTACTAAATGTGCCTGGTGCGTGAGACGGTTGACTCGCTCCTCGACCACCTCTCGTCGTGCCAAATATGCTTGGTGCCTGGAAGGCTCGGCTTGCTCCTCGTCCACCCCTCGTTGTGCCAAATATGCTTGGTGCCGTCGGGACTTGACCAGATGACGGCCCGCCGTACACAGTCTGAGGGAAAGTGGTGTATGCGCCTACAGTGGTCCCCTGCTGCGCTGGGGCTGCTTGGTTCGTTGGAGGCATGATATGCCGTGTCAGACCGAAGAAGTTGTTCGGTATTGCCGCTCGTCTTGGGAACCCTTCATCTGGGCCTCTGGGCTGTAAGGGTACCGAAGGACTCAGAGGGCCCATGGCAGGGTTTATTAATCCCGGTGTACTGCCTCGGGTGGTGTTGTTGTTTATCTGCACCGGGTTAAGAGTACCGTAAACCTGTTGGTTGAGACGCCGACTCAGTATGGCCTTCCTGCCGTGCCAAGAGAGAAGGCTGTAGTCTTCTCGCCATCGACTCAGGATATTGACCATCGAACGCCAGTTCGGTCTTCCGTGCCATTGCGTCCTCATTTCTATGTCGCTGGCTTCGATCCTGGGATCGAGACGTCGCCATGCCTCAATGATGAGAGGGTGCTCTTGTGTGCATATCTGTTTAAGGCGTCAGTACAGGATCACTAGGGCAGTGAACGACCATACCTGGTCGATATTCGCCAGAACCGGAAAGTATCTCAGCGCCCTTGGTGATTGAGGATCCTCTGGCCATTGCTCATACATCACATTGCCGTTGGCATCTCTCTTCGAGTGCACCGGCTTACCCCTGAAGAGCGTCCAGTCTCGATCGGGTAGAAGCTGGTAGAGGATCTAACACTACCATCAGCGAAGGTGCAGCGAGCGTAGAGGGATACGCTTACATCTGGGAGGTTGTTCTCACTCCACATGGCTTGTCTTTGCGAGAAAGTCAGCGGAGTCTCGTAGAGCTGACGAGGGCGTTTGCTTACCCGAATTGAAAGCTTGTAACGTCTCCAGCGTCTACGCCGCGACGACGAGGCGGATCTGAGGACTGTCAACACGATCGAAGCAAGCTCTTCAGCAAGGACGAGCTTACAGTATGCTACCGCCCTACCCGGTGGAACGATTGTCTGGCAAGCGCGGATGTACTCTGGGCGTTGCTCCCATGCATAGGGAGTGTTCTGAGCCATCTCAAGTACTCTATTCCTTGAGGTACCGATACAGATAATGCGAGTAAAGCAAAGAGTAAAGAGCTGGAGCAGCTGGGTGATGATACTCGATGTTGGGCAATCTGTGGACCCTGTTGCATACCGTACTCAAGATGCTTTGATGGACTTCAGGCGAGACTCTCAGGACGGATTCAAATATGAAGAATGCTATGATAACAACAGTGAAGACGCAGGCATGGTCCTAGTGACGGTCTGAATACGACGACAGGTCACGATTCAAGCTCAACATTTGCTGGTGAGCCGAGCAGTGAAGTCGATTTTCATCACACGATATCAACAACCGCGGCTCACACGAAGCGAAATAGGGCATTTGTCACGTGACCATCTCAGGGGCATGCAAGTATGACTATCATATTGTATACACACAGCGAGCTAGGGGCTCGGTTCTAAACGAAGGTGATCGATGATAAAGAAGATTTATGGATGTAGATTGCATGATTCAGTATAGAAAGCGAAGTGCCAATGGCTACGAGTCTCAGCTTCGTCATCCGGCCTAGATAAATCTGGCACACGCCCGCTCGTTATAACGCCAGTGGCTCAGTTGTCATGCTGCCTCTAAAGTCTTATATTCTCCAGCGAAGCGAGCACGTCACAGACAATATGAGGTCTGAGTCTGGAGAGGTTCTCTGTGTAGAGAGTCTAAGTAAGGATGTATTGCGTGGAGGGACTGTGATAGGCATCATTTGGGCCTTCCGAGAGGGTATCATCGACATAGACGCAGGTGTACGTGCTTCGGCCCTTTGACACGAAGATGGAAGGATCTGCAGCTGTAAGAGTAAAGCCTATACTCTTGAGGAACTCCTGAAATACTCCGACCAAACGCGCGGTGATTGGCGAAGACCGTATAGGGCTTTTCTGAGCTCGCAACTCTGTGGAGGTTCTTTGATAAAGCCATCAGATTGGCCGACATAGATCGCTACATTTCTTCTGGGTCCCCTGGACTCTGTTCGTGCTCGTTGATGAAGTCCGTCCCCAAGCACCGTTTTCCTCATCTACTTTGATAATTGGCGTCTTTGCAGGGATTCTGCGCTTGTGCATATGGGATAATTGGATTCTTGAACGCTGAATGCGGGATACAGCAGCCCCAGGGTCAGATGCTCCCGTGGCACTCTGCAGCAAGCCTGGCATCTGGGGGCTGTATAGTTCGGACGTTGTCTGACTGTGGAAGGTTGATGAAGAAGCTTCTCCGCACCACTGGAGGATCGTTCCTAGTCAGCGATGCAAACCCAGGTGTATCAGGAGCTGGGATATTTTTCATGGCCACTGGGGCACCAGGTGCTGGATTCCGTTTGGTCTCGAACTCGGTGCCCTTCCGTGGTGACAACAGTAATCGTACTTGTCATCGTTTCTCCGTCGAACGCTCGAGGCTGGCTTGAACCTCCTCTAGCTGCTGCCGATTCTTTTCGCTGAGCGGTCAATAACCTTATCGTAATGGCGATTGGTTGGTCCCATAATCTCTTCCACGCGGGAGCGCAGGTTCTCGAGTACAGCTTCGATGATAGTCAGTAACACAGCCACCTGTTGACCATATATGGGTGACTTGCCTCATTCATAAGCCAACAGACATCAAATCTTGCGAGAAGCGGCAAGAGATGCATGAACTGTAGTTCGGTGGGTAAATGGCTGGTACCACATCAGGACGCCGTTCAAGATTTCACAAAGTCCTTTGTGCCGGCAGCCATGAGCCGACAGACCAAGATCCGTCTCTCGTTCTTTTCTGTATTCTACGAACGACCTTGGTTCGGACGCTTTTGCACTGATCCTTGTAATCTCCAAAGTGGCTCCAAGAGGTGGTCTCAGTCGGTGCTGTAACCGAGTATGCCTCCAAGGCTGCCTACCTGCTGGTCGATCAGCCCGCTGCCATTGCGTCAAAGGCGCTTTTCCATAGAAAGCCGATATGATGTCGAGGCATTTGATCATCAATATGATAGATGAACTGGTCCTTGCCGAGGATGGTGGAGTCTCACGCCCGAACGGCAGATCTGGAGCTTCCGGTGCTACTTTTCGGATCGCTTGGGGGTTGCAGAGATGTATGACAACTAAAAGGGTATGCCTCGCGCTGAAAAGAGAGGCACAGACCAGCTTTCGAATTGGAGTATCATTCCCGTGGAATCAAGTGCGGTAGGTGGGTAAGAACGTAGGTCGTCCACCAATGTTTGGAAGCTAAACAAAAGCGGCGGGATTCGGTAGAAAGATAGGTCAATAAAGGACCGTACCCACTTGATCCTTGACATCAAAGAACAAAGAAAGCTTATTGGCTCAGGTCACAGCCCCCCAAGTATGCCTACAGGACGTCAATATTTCTAAGTGGGAGCGTTAGAGTGACCACAAATATTTTCCAGCGACCTCTCGGGGGTGTTATATATACTATGAGGGTCAGCAACAATTCCAGTACTACTGCCACGGCATGCGCTATTTGCTACACACAGTTATCCGGATATCTATCATGTGCGTTGATCATCATTCAAATTATCATTTGATAAGGAGGACAGCTCTCACGCGTTCAATGGTCAGAAGTAAAAAGGTCACATTTATGAGATCAGTCTCACAAGACAAACGACATGAAAGCTAAAATTTGATTGTCATCTCAATGATATCTAAGTACTCAAAGCAAGCAAGCAAGGAGATCTCGTGGCCTGTATCGCCTTCGGACCATCCAGCGCAGTATTCGAAAGATTGTGGCTGGAGGCAAGAGCGAAGTACAGACGCATTCAGGAATTTCAGGGATCGCTCAGTCATGGCTAAGTACGTGCCTTTGAGTAAATAGGAACTGTAAGCTTTGATTGTGTGAAAGCAAATGGAGATGAGCTCCAGGTCGCTTGGGGGGATTATGTGAAAAAGAATGCTAAAGGAGGATGGAGGGTGTGATATGCTAGGAATATCCGACTGATTCCCTCAATGAGGTCCTTCATTTGAGCTTGGTGGACGAAGAAATGCTCTCGGCCGTAGACACCTTTTAGAGATCGCCCATTTCGGGTATCTGGAAGTCGAAGTCATCCATATTGAGAAGTGCGGTCATGGGACCCTCACTACCGGGTTCGGGCTGTGTTTGCATCGTGGTAAACTCTGGAAAGTCGGGAAAGTCGGGGGCAATTGAATTCTCAGTGAGGGGTCCAGGGTCGAAGATGTCGAGGTCGAAATCCTCCTCAGGTGCGTCATTTGAGGTGGCAGAACCGGCACCCGTGATTCGTGATTTAATTGCTGGATTGAAGTTCTCAGCTGGCTTGGTGACGTTACTGGAAATGGGATGGTTCGGAACCGCAGGGTTGTTGTGCCCATCCGCGCTGCCAATCCGAGAACCAGAATTGTAATATGCTTGCTGATAAGCAGTTGACGGGGCACGGAAGTCTTCTCTTGAACCAGGAAGGGGAACGCCAAAGTACCCAGGCGTTGAAGGACGGGGCACCAGCTGGGGCAAGCTCGACCTCGTGCGTTCGGAGCTCAATGGTGTGATTTGACCAGCTGATTTCACGATATTCTGGCCTTGAGAATTTCGTAGAACTGGTCGTGCAGCGTGTTTGGAGCCTATTCTAGATGAAGGTGCAGAGTATTGCCGTCGGTTCACCTGCGGCGAGTTCAGGACTTGCTGCGATGAGGGAGTGGCGGTCATAGGACGATTGGCGTGGCTCTCGTTCCAAAACTTGGGTACCGCAGCGTTAGCCTCTGCAGAAAGACTGACTTCATTAGTGTCCTGGGAACTCGAATGTCGGGCCTTGTTGGCCTGCTGAGATGCGGACGGCACGCTATCCGTGTCCAAGGACTCGTAATGACGTTTAGTCCCAACTACGGATGGGACTGGTCTCATCGAGGCACGATCTGCAGGCACTCGTGTAGATGCTGCGACGTTGATTTGTGGGTTCTGGGGATAATGCGCTGTCGAGGTTCTCGAAGACAAAGGAGGCGTGCTCGACATGTTTTGTTGGTTTGGGCCAGGAAGCTCATTATTCTCACGACGTGAATGTGATGCAACGCTACGTGCATTTCCGACTACTTGTCCGCCCGCCGACTCTTGAAGGCTCCTCGACTTCGATCCTGCAGGCTGATCCGATGATATCATGTTGCGATTCTGAGAAATCTCGCCCAGTTGGACGGCACCATTTTGGTCATTGATACATTTGTTAGCCGCTTCGTCCATAAAGGTAGTCGCGCTGGCGTCAGGTCCTTGAGGTAGAAGTTTCATTGCACTGAGATCCTCTTTGGTGTAGAGATGTGGGTTCTTGGCCTTGTGCTTAAGGAATCTGGTCATTACATCGGGCATGGCGTCAGGTCCTTGTAGTCGATCCTTTCTTGCAGCCAAAGCCTCTTTGGTGTAGAGATGTGGGTTCTCGGCCTTGTGCTTAAGAAACATGGTCGTTGCATCGGGCATCCCTGCAACGATTTCATCAAATGTGAGGTGAGCGCGATTCGCCGCCTGCGGTGGCTGCATCCGAGGTTTTTTGGCTTGCTGCTGAGCTGGCATATCCTCCTCCATATCCAATTCGTGGATCTGTCGCTTTGCACCGCGGTTCGATACGCTCTCCAGGACGTCTGGATTCGAACCCGCTGCCTGATGGGTTTGGGAACTTGAAATTGGGACACGTTGCGTGAGAGGGTTGGATCGACGTGTCCCAGGCAGAGCTGAAGGTCGGCTCTGAGGATGATGATGATTGTTATATCCTGCTCGAGGAACACCGAAATTGCCATCTTGTGTTGCTTGAGTCCTAGAATGTTGAGTCGTTTTTGGACCTAATCCGAGTTGTTGACGAGAGTCTTTGACAATTGGACCAGGAGCGCGTCTCGAAGCCTGATAGGAATTTTGAGAGTGTTGCACACCCGGTCCCTCAGCCATGCTTGAAGCTGAGGGCAATGTATATGCCGAATCACTTGCCGTCGGCTGCTCAGCTTCGTCTTCGTCAGATTCCGAGGTCTCATCTTCCGACTGCTCATCTTCCAGCTGCTCCTCCTCCAGCTGCTCGTCGGGATCTTGATCATCAGCATTAACGTCTTCGGTTGCCTTCTTCTTCCTAGGCCCTGGCATCTTTCGGATCTTATCCGTAAACGACGTGATCTTGGCCTTGCCCCAGTCTTTCCCGCCTTTGCTCGTTGGCCAAGAAATCCAATTGCCCGGTGCATCCCTCGAGGCCCGTGGATCCTTCCTCCCAGGTGTGAGACCTCGGGTGGTATTATGATTCTGGTGCCATGGGCTCAATCTGGCTATCACCCGATTGTTCGCTACCGCCTCAGCAGTGTTGCCTTTGTTGCTGGTAAGATGCCAGCTCAGCATCCCCAAGGCCTCACGCCAACCGCGTGATAGTCGCCACTGTATGCAGTTGTCGGTATTACGATCTTTTTTCTTCATCCGCATAGTAATGTCTTCCCAGCGGATGCGAGGATCTAGTCGACGAATTGCCTCATAATACCATTCTTCCTCCTGCGAGCCGATACGCTAGGCCTAGGTCAGCTACATGGTAGTGGAGTGGGTGTGAATAACTTACCATTGGAAGCAGAGGTATGTCCCTCATCACTCGAGGCAACTTTCCGTCAGGTGGTTCATTTTCCACGATCACATGGCCGTTGTGGTCGAGAAGATCCTGCGGCTTGGTCTTCTTGAACTCTTTCCATCCAGGTGGAGGGTGAAGCACGTAGAGGATCTAACACCAGTAAGCACAATAACGGCCTTGGAGCAAACAGTGACAGCCTACGCTTGGGAAATGTTCCTTGCACCAGTTGGCTTGTCTAGAATACGTAAGCAGGGAGTATGTGAACTGAAACTAGGATTACTTACCCGGCAATGAAGTCCGTGACGTCGTCGGGCGTACGACCCTGACGTCGAGGCACAGCTGCAACGGTCAGTAAAACTCAAGAGCCGTGACAGAATTGCATCTCTAATGCCTTACCATATTGGGCTGGCTGTCCTGGTGCTAATTGTCGATTAATCGCCGCCAAATACGCCGGCTGCTGATCCCAAGGACGCACAGGCCGTGCTGAAGTTGCTGGATAAGAGTTCGCCATTGGTGCTGCGTTTGCCATTGTAAGCACCCGTATGACACCTGAGCAACAGCTGGTAATGAAGGCGGCAAGCAGGAACAATGATCGCTGAGACAACAATGCTGCAACCACAATGCTCAAAGGAGGAAGAATTGGTGCTGCTCTCGATGACTTGTTGCAATGCTTGAGCGTGAAGAGAATATAAAGGAGGGAAGTCGAGGTGCTGCAGAGCAAGTGTCACTTGTAGAGCTGCAAGAGGATGTGAAAGAGGGAAGTAAAGAGTTGCAAAATATATAGTGGGATGATATAGTATTGGACGGGAGGTACCTCAACATTTTCAGCGACATTTGCTGATTCACCGACGACACAGGCCGCGAGCGGGACACCCGCTATCACCAACATTTCAGATGAAGCAAAATGTTGACGATCAATGGCGGCAGTAAGGATATCTCGCTAAAATTTGAAGTGTTCGCCACTTTTAGTGAATGAATGATCGCAGCTGAGGCTCAGATTAGTGCAATAGCTCCTTCAGCGGACGTGAGGAGTGATAAAATCCCCGGATCGATAAGGGTTTTGCAAGAGTGCAACCTATCAGAGCCGAGTCGTGACCTCGAGTGATCAGGAACCCCAATCTCGACACAAGCGCTAGGGCTCAGGCGATCACGTGATCATAGTTTCCCGAACAAAGAACAATGAACGTTGAGGTTCACTCGTCGAGAAACAATGATGAAATGAACGTTGTAAAGAAGTGAATGTCAGGTTCACGATGGTGAAGCAGCAAGGGCTGAGCACAGCTTTGTCGCGAAGATCATTGATGGCACTCCTCGAAAACAGATCGTCCAGCGCTTTTCCATACGTATCAAGGGAGCACAGGGTATCGTAATTTAGGAAGAATTGTTCATGTGTACTAAGGGTATCGACACAAAAGAGCTGATCATTCTCAAAGTCGCTGCTGAGCTCTAAGAGATGATGTATATTGTTCAAACTTCTTGGGAAGTCACCACTGAGCTCTCTCGTCATGAGTATTGGAGGATTGTCGCAGAACTATGTCCTCAGTCGTAAATCTGCCCCTGGAAGCGTCATCCAGCCTTGCTAGAGCACCGAGACAAGGGCGAAATTGGATTGGCCCGAGAGACATTACAATAAGGTATTGTTCCGGGTCTCGCGGACACAATGCGCTGGAGTGATGTTGCACAGCGCTGACTGAGGGTCTTTGAGGTGAGCAAAAGCGGAGTAGACGCCAAGGGAAATTGGTACGGTTCTTTCGACATCGGTGTGGCTAATTGCGCTTGATTTGGTTGTCAGGAGTAGATGCCGCCTAAGGAATTGGTTCAGTTCCTCCTTGTCTCACGAATCAAAACTGGACTCGGGAACTCCTTATAGGACTTGAATGTATGAAAGTGACCTGAAAGATGTTATTTCTCAAGTGAGACGGGGCGAAGATACATGGCAGGGACAAGCAAAATGAGTCCAAGGCAGGGACAAAGACAAAGAACTGTGAGTTCCTCGAGTTTTCATGGCGTTATTGGTATATATATAAGAGGTTTGATCGCCTATGATATGAAAGATCAATGCTGGATTACCGTTTGACTTCCGTTTGAGACAGAATTTCGCTGCACAGAGAGTAGTATTGGCCCCCAAAAGATGTTACAGAGCCACAATTGTGACTGGATACCTTGAGTCTCTCGAATAGAATCAGTAATAAGGTAAGTGAAAGATAATATTCTGGTTCTGACGATGTCTCCGGGGAATCAAAGTGGTGCTGTTCAGATATTCAAGTATTCATGATATAGGAAAGGCGATGTTTGCAAACGAGGACCTTTTGCGAAGGCCCGTCATGGGATATTCGTACTGACTTGATCCTCTGATCGAGGGGACGTTTGGTGCTCTCAAGATGACATACAGGCGTCCACTTGATCTCGGTCCCATAGCATCTTGGAGAAGTAGTGCCTAGTTGTGAGATGCTCGATTGTATGTGTGTACCCGAAGCGCAAGGGACCCGAGGTAGAAACACGAGTCGCAGAAAAATCTGCTATGGTAGTACAGTATGCAGGTGCAAGCCATAGAGAAGGTTGTATAAGGACATAGAAATAAGCTGGTAAAGCCAAGCTGGAGGATATCTGGAAATATTATAGATGTCTGGGATTTGGGCGGTGGGAAGAGCTCCTTAAGTAGTGGGAATTGATCATGAGAAATGGTGAACGAGTGAGTGGTCTTGGCCGCGACGATGAACAGTGAGGAGAAGGAGACTTTCACTATACCATTACCTCTACTGTTGACGTTCGTAGGGAAATCTGGGGGGAATGTGGCCTTCGGTGTCGTCTACGTGGGCATTTCGTAGGCGCTGATTGGGGGATACTGTCAAGTCAATGGAATTTCCACAGTCACGCTGCAATTATCATGTAGGGAAGGCCGAAGCTTGAATATTCCGTGACTATGTAAGTGAACTCACAGCCGGAGAAGTGAAACACAGCGCAGACCTCGTCTCCGCTTCACTGTTTCACAGAAGTGGATGCTTACACTTGATCGTTGTTCAACGCCAGCAGAGCAGAAACCATTGATGACGAAGGACTGGCTTCTCTCCTGCTGTAATGAAATTCGTTGCGTGGATTGTTACCACTTCGCTTCTGTCTCGATAAACAAGACCCAATGCCCAGCTGCAATGTTTGGCTCGTGTTTCGGAGTAAGGGCTGATGAGTTGCAGTACTCCATCCAGATTATTCCTTTTCAGATTGGATTCATGACCCTAGGAAATTGGCAGCGACGGCCTCCGAGGTGGCTTTCGCGGAGTGTTATTGTTTGACGTGGAGCCTGGGCCGCTTCCTTGATGTACGAGAGCCAGGTTCGAGCAGGCATGGAGAGGCTAAAGCGTTGATGCAGAGTCCAGCGCGTATCTCAGGAACCGATCGAAGATGCAGTAAGGTTGGTAAATTATTGAGCACAGCAACATATGCTTGGACAAGAATGTTATTCCATGTTTGAACCTCTGTGTAGCAAGGATACCGAGGATATTTGCACATTGCTGACAAAATAGAGGTTGAACGATGCAGGTTGAATGATGATTGTGATTAGTATAAGAGGAATTTAATTTGTCCAGTATAGCTGACAAGAGCCCTGCCAAACACATCGGGCTTCGTCTCTTTGTTCTCTCGTCCGCTGCAGATTTGCGTAGGCAACGACTAGATGGCTGCACTTTGACGCTGTCTTGATGATGCCAAAGGACATAGAAACGTCGCGTACTGCACAAGCACAGTTGTAGCTATGTCGGCCCTGTCAGTTGTGCATATGTGCACTGTCCCAAGAAGCCAAGTCGTAAATTATCAAGATCCCTTCGTCGGTTGAAACATCTCTCACTGTCTGTATTGTTCCGGCACCAAGGTATTGTCATTGTATTGAAAGGTATTGAGCAGGCCCAGACACTTGATTCGAGGCGATTCTCTTGCAATCTTATCCCTGCTGCTCATCTTGTTCCGCTTCTCAATGTATTGATCCATGATGGTGAGGATCTTGTTGATGTTGTCAATTCGCCGTCATTAGGATTCGGCTTCGCCTCGGGCTTCTTGGCTTCTGCAACCAGTTCAACCACTTCTTCAAGGTTCGCGAAGCGGCGTCTGAGCCAGCGTACCTGACGATGCTGCGTCACCCACGATCAGCGGTAGAAGTAGCGGCTTGAAGGTTCTGCTTGCTTCGACAATGCATCAGGCGTTCAAATCACAAGGAGATGTGACTGATATCGGTGTTGTTAAGGTCCCCTCTTTGTGTGTGGGTCGCCATGGGACGTGAGAAACTTCTCGCAAGGACTCAGTTAAGGGTAGGAATGTCTCTCCGACATGCCACCCAGCGGCCAATGGAACCATAGCTTGCTCTTGACTAGCCAGAGTCCTCATGGTAGAAGATACGAAGGAATGCCACCTATGGTCGCTGTACACGCCAAGCGCTGTAGCATCTTGCCTGGTTCCTAGCAACCAGTCTCCAAAGCTCTCAATGGTGAGGTCCCTCGGGTGCCGACCGATCAGAATCAACGGACTCGAACCATGAGCTGTGCCTCTGGGTAGTCTGAGCCATCAGGATAGTCGCGGACGTATCTTATCTTTTCTTCTTCCGATTTCTGTGATGGATTCCCTTCGTTTCCCGGCGTTTCTTCCCCTCACAATCCTTAGACCTTCCCCCAAACCTCATTATAGCACCACCACAGCTTGCTTCACCTTCTTCAGCGTTCTTGTATGGCAGTCGTCATCGAAACTGTGTCCTTCGTCTCTTTGAGTATAGAGTCTCGATCCTCGTCATCCAGGTATATGTCCTCCCACACCTCAACCTTCTTTCCATCCACCAGCTAGACCTCGTCACCACGCCGCATGAGCACCTGGCAAGACATAATCAGTACGTAGCAAGGATTCGCAAAGGCGATAGCTTGACATCCTTCTCCGGATCCTTCGAGGCTACAGGCAATCCGAATATACTCCTAGTCACCAAGTTCGGCGTAATGCTTGATGCATTGACACTTCGAGATCTTGGAGATCACTGCGCCGTGATGATCTCCAGCCGAGCGCGGCCCAAATGGTTCTAGCTACGGGTTCCGGAACGGTTCGAATTGTTCCAGGAGCTCATGCGCTATAGCCATACGATATCTTGTGCGCTTCCAACACCAGCCTCTTGTAGATCACCAGTCGAGTGACTCAAACGCACCTGTCTTTGACTCAGAGGGGCGAAGATAGAACCATTGCCGGCTTACGCTTCTTGCTTGTCTTAACAGGCGAAGCGGCAGAGGGGTGGACTGCGTGTCCTCGTCACTGCTTGACCGTTGGCTACTACTCTGGGTATTTGGAGGGTGCCCTCAGAGACAGGCTTCTAACGGCTGGGGTTTCCTTCCAGGCTCCGAGTAGCGATTTCGGCGGGAAGAAGATGATCAAAGTAGTCCTTATGACTCCGGTGTGTTCGTGTTCAGCCAGCTCGTAGATTACACCGGTGGCGATGTGAGCTGTGCTCGCTCAACGGATAATGGGTCCTCAGCTGGGAGACTTCGGTGCTCTTATGCTCGCAGATTGGGCACTTGAGAAACCCTTTAGTATCTCCTGACTAATGGCAGTAGGATTCTCGACTTTTGGCTCCAAACGATCGCACACAGCCGTCATCTTGTTACCCTTCCCGGTTATCTGTGATGGTGCGAGTCTGTCCATGTCATCGAGCAGGCGGTTTACCGTTTCCTCACGGTCTGTGTGTATAGGAATATATTCAGTCTGCGGGAAGCTGAGTTGTAGAACATGTCCAGCTTGCGTTTACCTCCATCTGCCATCAATTTCCATGCTTTTACTGTCCATTCTGATGCGAGTCGACCAGATGGCTACACTTCAGGGCGGCCTTGATGTGTTGCGCCTCTTGTATAGGTGAGGGTTGACTCCTAGAATTTCTTTGGAGACGGCCTGAGCTCAACTTGCTCTGTATCGTCAATTCCGACGTGTCAACCAAGTAGGTTCACTCTTGGGCTGCCTTTATGATTCTTGCCTCTTGATAGGGACATGGCCATGTCGAACGGCCACGTTGTTGTTCCGTCACATAGTATAGGCTCTGTCGAAATCGGCGACCATGGGCCATCGAAGCGCTTCTTTGCAACAAGTAGGTCCGTTAAGGCGCTCATGCGACAGGCTTGGAGAGCAAGCATGTGGTGCCTGTCGTTATCCGTGTGCGGATGGCGACCAGCAAGGCTTGTGACGGACGCTTTAAGGGTTTGTACGTGATCGTCGCAGGATTCGACCTCGTGTTCCGAGTACAATGGTGTCGGACTCATCCATCTCCTCAGGACTCGCGATTGAGGACTCCGACCGTCGAAGAGGTCAGGAACCTGATTTTGGGGGCTCACAGAAGTGTCATAAACAGTAGGTAGTGAAAGACAGTGCCGGAGAGACTGCTGTACACTCCATGGCATACGAATAGGAGTGCTAGCTTTCAGATCTGCTCTGATATGTGTCATACTGGCGGTTCTCAATATCAGAAAGTGTAGGTCAGACAGGGTAAAGGGATGTCAAAGGCAGTTTCTTTGTTGTGTGGAGGTGTGAAGAGTATAATGCAAGATATAGTATATAGCAGATTTGTGGGTTTGCTTATGTAGGCGCTGCGCGGCTATGTAATCAAGTGTTCAAAGCCCCAGACACTCCAAGAAAATTTACTTGATTCTCAATGGGATCTGCACTTAGATCTTCAATAGAAGTAGTTGAGTCTGCATTATAAATTGAAGTAATTGTCTAACAACAACTATGTCCGTCATTGTAAAAGCACCAAAGTCTTCCACATTAATACTATGTAATAGATGGACTTATAATTCGATACACTGGCGGGCTATGCACGCTGATTTCACTAGTTAGACTGGCCCTGAGAGATTAGACAAGTTCCTGTATGCGGGACAATATGTAAAAAGCATTTCGTCTGGCGGCAAATGAGCGTAGGTGCTCACGAAATACTTGGAGCTCTTGTTCTTCTTCTTCTTCTTCCCCTTCTTTACCAACATGTTTCATGAAATCTTCAAGCTTAATTCAATTCCTGCACTGTACCACCTTTAAGATCCCTTACGGCATGTCAGTCAAACGTTAAAGTGTAGTTCCTGCTAGAATGGCCGGTGAAAACTTTGCGTCACTTATGGTGAGAAAAAGGGCGAATCTCAATTCTTGCCCCAGGGTCATGCGAATTCGTATTTAAAAAGGTTTGACAAGTGGCCAAGGACGTCTAGATTGACAGTTATATACTCATGGTCGGCGAAGAACTTCGCAATCTTGCTAGTGTGGGAGCAGATAGCTTTCAGGGAAACCGAAAAGCGATCTTCTGGGGTGCTGCTGCTAGCCTTCGCGAGAATTCGCTCAAATTAAGATACCGGGAGCCTCAGGCGAATACCCTGCAATAGACCGATGGGTTATCCCAAGCCCTGAGTGAGGTTTCTCTTCTAAAACATCAATGTCGCAAGATGTGCGGCATCCCGGCTTGGAGCATTCCCACATTGTAATATTGTTGTATGCCGGCGCAGGAGGAGCATCAGCCAGAATTGTGAAGTTGTCAGAATGGGGCGAGCTCATCATGTCGATGTATTCTGGCAATGGTATCACTGGAGAAGGCGTCTGCGCCTTTGGAGAGACCAGGTCTGCTTGACGGGTCAAGCTGATGAGACTTGCATTGCTGCCTTTTCTGCCTTTTCTGCCTTCTGGTTTTTTGGACTCCCTTCCAATGGTGGTAAGCTTCCATCGATACGGCAGCTGTGAGCACCCTGAATAGCATATCCATGTAATTGTCGATCACTTGTAAAGCAAGCTCATCTCGTCATATTTGGGTAGCCAGAATCGTGAAACTGTCACTGTACGGCGAGCTCATCATATCGATGTGTTACGGGAATGGTATCATTGGAGAAGACGTCTGCGCCTCCGGAGAGACCAGCTCTGCTTGACGGGTCAAGATGACGAGACCCGCATTGCTGCCTTTTGTGCCTTTTCTGCCTTCTAGCTTTTTGGGCTCTCTTCCGATGGTGGCAAGCTTCCATCGATACAGCAGCTGTGAGCATCTTGACAGCACATTTCCCGGATGGTCAATGACCTGTAGAGCAAGCTCATCTCGTGATGTTTGGTTAGGTACCGTTCACCTGCCCCAATATCCGTGTTATTGTCGTCCTGGGTGAGATCGATAACAATGCGACTGGTTGGATGCTCAGAATAGATTGAGAATGTGTTTGCAATCGCAAGAATAGCTCGTACAATTATTATGAGATGACAGCTTGACAAGATTTGTCCTCTTTTCAGCCCAAAAGGTGTAGCAGATACCTTCAACGACAGCGTCTTCGACAATGACGTGAGACACGAGCTGCAGAAATTTGAGAAAATAGCTTTGTCTCGGCGCTCATCCCATTCTGGCAAGTCATCGTACTCGCTCATGAACTGCGGGGTTTGACCGTTCTTCATCGTGGTTAGCCGAGCGTAGAATGATGCTTGGAACTCCTGCTGTCGACATGGAAGGTGGCTGAGGTTGAAGGTTGGAGGTAGAAAAGGTTGGAATTCCGGATAATATAGTTTACGCACTGGTTTACGGCTCGTCTAGATTATTCGTCTGTAAACAAGGTGCGTGTTGTGATCGTTGTCTTGGATCGTACGCACTTCCATGTCCAGATCTTGTCACAATAGAAGAAACATCGCCGAAGAGGCAGCCACTCCCGATCGTTATGGCACATATTCCTGGTCTGGTGGTCCCCGAGAACGCTGGCAGCCGCAACCCCGATTTAGTGGCGCATGAAGAAGAATGGCAGGCCGCCAGGAGAATTCTCCAACCCTTGAGAGAACACCCACAAGTTTCCGAAGCGGTGGCGCCAGCATGTTGCGTATCATAGATCGTATTCCAGGAGCATTTTCCAACTCTCGGGGAACACCCACAAGTTTCCGAAGCGGTGGCACCAGCATGTTGCGTGCGTGTCGTGGATCGCATTCTCGATGGCGTGCCAAGTCTGAGCAGGCGATATGAGATTGAGAAAATTCAATCACCAATAGGAACAAAGGCCCATTGCTCCGCCCTGAATTGGCTTGGACGGCTTGAAAGCTTTCTTGGTGATTATGTCCTGCTTTGTCTTCGCGGCCCATATCGATTTTGTAGCCCGATGGCGTCAAAGATCCGGGTTATTAGGATCTTTCTTGGGACAACGGGTTTCGTAATGCTTCTCGACGGCGCATCTTGGAGACATCCTTATCTCGCAAGCTCCACACTGGCTCTCAGTTATCTTGTGAACCGCTTTTTCTGTCGCAGAAGTTGGGTGCTCTCTCGCCGCTCCGGATACACACCAGCTTCGGCTTCCTCGGCTCGCTTGGCCGGAGCTTGGGCTCTGCGCTCGGATTCGGGGCTAGCAGGTACTGGCGAACATTCTAATTTCGTCGAAGTACGTCTGTATCACTGCTAGAAGGTAAGAAGACCGGTAGGCATGCTCTGCAAGCCCGCCATGTCCTTGGCAGCTGCTTGGAATGCTCCGTTCTTGCTGCTGAGTTCATTGTTATAGTATACGTTTCGACGCGATCGTGGCGCTTTTCCATCGCTAGTCTGCAGCGAACACTATTATCTGCGAAGAATCTGGATCTGGATTGTTTTGATAATGGCTGCAGCCAACGCGGTAACGTGCGGTCTCGATTCGGTCGAACGGGCGGGATTGTCCCAAATGATCGGTGTCGTAGATGCGTTCCGCGGTTATATGAAAGGCGAACCTCATGTGTGACTGTAAATGAGCGGCAAATTCCTCGAGCTTATCTCGCTTTCTTGAAGTTGTTAGCGGGGACCCTTCTATGCCCCATTTGTGCTCGGTCTGCTTGAGTCAGACCTCGCCCGGAGTCTTGATCTCCTCCTTCTATCCAAACAACAGCATTCCACATACCGCTCTGAGTTATGACATGTAGGACTGGACTGAGTGTACTGGTGTTTGCAGGCACCATGGCGTGATCATCGCTCGTCCGATTAGAACTCCTTGGATCTTTCGCCTTACGGACACGCTTCTTGGGAGGGGTCCTTGAAATGGGAGAGGCCGCCTCGGAATCAGGCGAGGAAGAGGGCACCGAGTGTGCCAGGTATCTCCACTACGCCCAGCGTGTCGCACCTCGACAATATCTTTCGGTTGAAGGTACCAAGTCCCCGCGCAGCTTGGATCAGTAGCACCATAGGGATAAGACGGGCGCGGTGGCACTTCCTTCCGCTCAAGGTCCTCGGCATTGTCGTAACCGAGCCCAAAATTTGCGTGGTGGGCGTTATCGTCGAGCAGACGGCCTTCGGCTCTCTCACGGGCTGTGGGTGTAAAGACAGCTGAGCCTTGGAGCAGGAACAGGTGATGCTTATCCTCGTCTATTGTTGAGTTCCCATGCTTCGCGAGACACTTTGGGAAGTGGGTTCTCAGGCGAGAGACTTCGGTGCTTCTATGGTCGCAGATCGGGAATTTGAGTGTTCCCTGTACGAATCCTTGACGAGCGGCTTTGGGCTCCTTGATTTTCGGAACGGGAAAGCCACACATGTTTTGGACGATCCTAGATATTCATCCTCCAGAGCTCAAGGCTGACGTTGAAGACCACAGGCCGCTAGTACCAGTGGCTGCTGCGACATCGGAAATTGTAGATGCTCCCATGGCTGTTCTCAAGCGCCACCGCTGCTATTTGTAATCCAAATTGATGAATTGCCGTACTCGAAAATCCTTGGGACGTGCTCCTGAGCAACGGGCGGTGATGGCGCCTGAACCCGACCGTCCGCTGCGCGTTGAAGTTCACTTTCTTCTACCTGCTGTCATCTGGCTCATGATGATGTTATCATGAACCGAAAGCCTACGTATTTACGTCAGAATCAGAATGAGTGTCCTTGTATGGAGTTCTTCTTACTTGGCTCGTTTCCACTGAGTCCGTTGTCGAGACGTGGACAGAATCCTCAGAGGTCGGTCGACGCTAACGAAGGAGTTTCATCTGACCAAGAGAACAACGGTCAGCGAGCTCCATCGGAAGGATTATGTGATTTCGCGCCTACTTGTGTACATAGTATACTTTGGGGCGAGTATTGTTGTGAATGTAATAATTTCCATTGAGGTAGAGGCAAGTTTGTTTAGACTTTGGCGGAAGAATGTCAATGATCTGAGCATGTTCGCTGTGGTGGAGGACTTGAGGTATGGTGGAGTTCAGTCAAGGTACATTGCGCCGGGTGTCTTTGTACTGTGGCGACTGGTACCCAGCGACGAATTCAGTGTATAAGGTAAGAATGTAGTGTGTGTAACAAGATGTTGAGAGAGAGATACAGATTCTCTTCTCGGACTCTAGGGCGAGAACCTTAGTGAGTTGCGAACATTCATTGTCGCTGAGGTATGGTGAGGATTCATCCAGGAACACTCTGGCGACTTGTAACCGAGCGGCAAACTCCACGGGTAGATATCGGAGGAAGCAGTATAGCTGTCACTTGCTTTCCAGGCACCAGCTTCGCGGCGTTCGCGACAAGGATGACGGAGCTGAATGCCAGAGGAGCAATGAGCACCACGTGATGCTTGAACAGCAGTGACATGGAGATCAGATCATCTCTAGACAGATCCTTCGAACTGTGAGTCCAACCAGACATAATTGTGAGATCAACTTGACGAAATCCTAAGGTAAATGCGAGATTTATTGAATCAAGAACTCACTGCCAGAGCGGTATTTGCACGCACTGACACGAGAAACACAGTCCATTCGTGAGCGCGGCCTATCCCACAACCCATATGGGTTCATTATCTTGATCAGGAGGGTCTTCTCTTGGACTGTCTATGGCTTTCTTCGTAATCTCTGGGACGTTTGGCGTTAGGAGTGGTCGGCTTTTCGTACTTCTTCAACAGAGCTTTTCCTTGACCATTATCTCTTGACCTTTGAGCGGCTTATCTGTCATAAGCGCCCTGGCGATCCGGTATCGACTGTAATCCCGAGAACAGTGAGGTTGGCAATGTCATTGTGGATGCAGCAAAGTCGCTGAAGGGCATAGTGAAGATCCGAGGAGACATGCCCATGGCTTTCTTTGGATCCGGAGACTTCGTCTTCATCGTCGCCTCCGTCGCGCTCAAATAGGCCCTTTGACCTTCGCTTTTCCCTTTGGTTTGCGATCCTGATTTGGATCACTGGGTCCAGCTGGGAACGTTGGCAAGTTAAGGTCTCTGATCGGCGGTTGTCGTTGCAAGATCCTCACATTTGTTGGAATAGCTAAGTCAGGAAGCCATAAGCTCGTATCGGCCGTGCCAGCCTCGTAGAATGTTGGCGTTGGGGGAGGTATACGGCGAGCGAATGTGGGGAGGGCGAGAAGCTGAGACGAACTGGCGACGAGGGCTCGTGACATCGTAAAGATGGGAAGATTTCCTGGAACAGCAGTTGGCCGAGCGAGTGCTGATTGATTGGCGATGGCCTGTAGTCGTCGCGAAGTGCGAGACTGTGAGCGACAGACACATAACCTTGGTGGCGCTCTCCTTCCAAGTCAGATAATCCAGCAACGGAGGCAGCAGTAAGAAAGTGTGGGGGAACACTTTCTCCGGCCTCAATTCTCCGATCACGTGCTGAATAGCATGCTGTACTATGGCGCCCTCCGTCACAGACAGTCGCGGCTGCAGCCGCATTTCCAGATAATCAGACCCCAGCGGCACAGCCTGAATAGGCGACCACGTGGCTGGGTAGGATGCTGAACGATGGCGCCCTCCGTCACAGACAGTCTCTGCTGCAGCCACATTGCCATATGATCAGGCCTCAGCGGCACATCTTCGGCTGTTGGTTGTTTCGTGATCAGTGCGCCGGCTGCTTCGAACGGACTACCAACCCCAGCCCAACATCAGGCATACTGAATAGCCAAGAGAAGCGTTGAGCATGACGCTGTCTCCGTACTCATCGTCCCTCAGGACGGTTAGGGCGGTCGATTGGCTGTGTACTTGACTGTATGCTTGCATCATGCTTGACGCCTCTGGAGACTGTGCCGCCGATTTTGAAAGACCTCGTTCGAGATCTTCAGGTAGGTTTTTGAATATATAGATATAAATGAAGAGTGGTGAGTCGGTTTAGTTTTCTGTGGATATTTGAGATAGTGTGAATCGACAAGCTTATACATCAATCGATTTCTCGAAGTATATATTAAGTTATTTGACTCAGAAGTCTTGTATGTGGTTTGAAGTTTGCTTAATTATGGGAGGTGGATGTACGGGTGTAATCTTCCCCCCGTTTATTTGTTTTTCCTGGTGATTGTTGTCGCTCTCGAGCACCACGAGTCGCTTCCGCTTGCTCCCCGCCTTGACCTTCTTCTTCAGTCTTGGCTTTGGCAGCCATCTTGCCACTCGGTTTGGGGAGTGTGACGGAAAATTGTAGTCTTGGAGGTAATAGGACTGGGCGCCAGATCCTTGCCTTCGCGGCGGAGTTTCCCGATGCGCTCTTCGATCGCCTTGGGGATTCTTCTGCTTCTTGCGCCAACGACTATTCCGAGCCCGGTGAAATGGTCCTGGACTTTGTAAGTCTCACCGGATGATTGAGGCCTCGACGGACTGGGATCCAGCTTCTACTAGAAGAAGCTTGAACCACTGCTCTTTTCTCAAGCTCCGTGAGCTCTATTCCAACATTGCATGACACGTGGTCACCGAAGGACGCCCCGCTTGGATTTCCGTGCTTTTGCACGCAGCCCTCGAAGTGTTCAGAAGATTTTCCTTCTTGAGAAGAATCTGAGCGCGCAGACCACCGATCACGGGAAAATATACTGGGACCATGCAACATCTCGTACAGCACGGTCCTTATGAGATTCGAAAAAGTATAAATTATCAACGTCCTTGTGTAGGCCAAAGGCCCTCTCGCCGACACTGGCTTCGCATGAAGGAGGCTTATCATCGGCTTCGCTGCTTTCTTTCTGGGCTCCAGCGTAGCCCAAGTTTTGCAGCAGCTTCTTTGCCAAATCTTCATGGCCGATCCGAAGCCTTGCAGTTTGGCGTTGTGGCTTGAACGACTCGGATCGATGTTCGCTTTTGTTGCCGGACTCTTGTTCGAGGAATGGAGCCCCATGTCTTCATGTGCGATCCGAAGCTTTGCCCCTTGGCTCTGTGGCTTGAATCACTCGGATTCATCGTCGGAGTCTTGCTCGAGGAATGGAGCCCCGGTTCTTCATGTCCGATCCGAAGCTTTGCCACTTTGCTCTGTGGCTTGAACCACTCGAGATCATGGTCGGAATCTTGCTCGAGAAATGGAACCCCAGCAGTCACAATATTCTGCGCTGTACCACCGTTATCGGCTTGCCCGTTTCGGATTCAAGCTCTTCCCATTGAGTGTGCAAGCGCAGGTCTTTTTCCGTATGCGAAGTATTGTATTGTGTCTTGCATTGCGGCTTCTTGGACTTGACCGAAAGATTTTGTGCTTCTCGTTGGTAGGCGTGTCGGTGTACGCACAATTCGCCCATCTTCAGCGTCTCGGAAGCAACGACATGTTTCGATCGCAGCCACGGCGTTTGATGGTGAGGAAGCTGGAAAGACCGGACGCAGGAAGTGTCTTGCCCTCGCGACGCAGTTTGGCTATACGCTCTTCGATGGCTTTGGGAGTTGCGTTAGCAGTCACGACGATCTTCCGAGTAAGTTGAACAACGAATTCAAGCTGGACCCATTCCGCTCTCCTTCGCCCCAGATCGCCCGCAAGCGTTGCCACCACATTCTCTCTCGTTGCCGCATGGCGATCAGGTTGTGTGTCCGCTCCCATGCTTGGCTGTCGTGGTTCGCCTTGAGCCTTGATATGCTCTTGCTCCACCGTACGCTGAGTAGCAGTGCTTCACCCGGAAGGCTGATTTGTCTTCAGCTTCCAGACTGGCTTCGACTGTCCGCTCAAAATGTATCAAGAGCTCCTGTGGACCGCCGTACCGCTTTTCATGTCTCTTGGACTCATCTTTGTAGAGAAATCTTAAAGCTCCAAGCTTGAACGAGACTGCGCCAGTAGGATGGTGGCAAGCGGAAGTGTTTTGCCTTTGGTGCCATTACTGCGCTAAGACGTGATATCACGTAGACCTTCTCAAGGCGACCATAAGATCCTTTGAAAGCCTCCAGAGCCGCACCCTGGAGTGTTGTGCCTTTGGAAGCCTCCAGGAACCATCTCCGCCGACACGAGTGATACGCCATGGTTGTAAGAAGCTGTTCCTTGGTCTCGGACGCTTCTCACAACCACGGGGACCCGACTTCTTCTCCATCCACCGCACCAAAGTAGACCGTGCGAGGTCGGTGTAGTCTATATCCTCGGTGGTAGGACCGAGTTCCAGGACGAGCAGCTGTTACAAAGTAGTCAGTCAGGGGTATTGGTGCTTGTGGAAAGTGGTAAAGGAATGAGGTTGACTCACCACACGATCATTCTCCGCGTTCCATGCCACGCAGAACCGAAGAACCCAACTTGCCCCCAAATTGTTCTGTCGAGCTAGACCACGACCGAGACCCAGTAGTCAATGTCCTTTGTTATGGATTCGACAGATAGGAGCTGCGAAAAATTCTCTGGTCAGTATTGTTGATGAAGTGGTTAAGGAAAAAGACTGGCTTACGATCCGATCATTTTCTGCGGTCCAAGTCACAGCACAGAGGGACCCGATATCCTCCATCCATAGCATCGAGCTAGACCACGGCCAAGCCACCGCAGTCTATGTCCTTTGTGACGGGGTTGATGACCTGGTCAAGAGCTGCGAAACGAGACTCAGTCGGTCGTGGTAGTGGAAGGCAAACCGTTGCGGGAAAAGGTTGGCTTACCATACGATCGCTGTCGGGGCTCCAGGAGTGTGTGTGTGTTATATATAGTATTGGTTTGTGGTCCAAAGTGAAGACTTCGACCGGTGTGATCCCAGCAATAAAGAGTCTGTAACATCGCTGACGCGTCTTTGCCTTCATTATATAAATCCCAGATACACTTCAGCTTAGTCGATCCGAAGCGTCAAGGTTCGTTGGTATGTCCAGCTATACGAGACAACTTGCGACCTGGGCTTGGCGTAGAGAGCAGGACCCAGTATCCGGCGTCGATTTCGGCTTTAGCTGGCCTACCTCTGTGACAAAATCATTAGCTTTGGTTGACCAATAATAAGGGATAGTTCTCAAGGTCTATCGCCTTGACAGGGCATGAAGGGACATACCAAAGCAGCTCTGACTATCCAGTAGGCTTAGTATATCCTTCAATCTCACTCACATTGCCACGGGGAGCTAGAATTGAATCGGCAACATTCTGGAAGATGTCTCTTGCATGAGGACCTGAAGTCGTCTGGTACGTCGACGCCATCATCCATCTTGACGAAGGTTTCGATGGCTTTGAGTCTTGCTTCAGCAACGAACTCCAGCAACACTGCAGAACTCAAAGTCGTTCCGGTCTTTGCGAACCCTCTCACGCGCAAGCACATCGAGAGCTTGCCCTTCAAGACGCGGCTTGCTTATGCGTTCTTCGATGGCCTTTGGGGTGGCGTCTATCGACGATATCAGTACTTGTGAAAGCAGCTCCAAGGCTCAGAGCTTCCAGGGATAGTGGTGCTTGTGTGCTTATGTACTAAGAGAAGGGACTATGTGAACATACTTTCGAAGAGGGTCGTTGTCCCGTCGAAGGTCTGCAACTCTGTTACTGCCTCAGGCCATTTGGCGTTGGTGCAGCAGACGCTCATGTTGGGATCTTTGTCGATGCCTGTGAGCTCGGTGGTCATGATACCCCTTAGGATATCTTGGAGCAAAGGATGCCAAGGTAGATCAAGCCTTGAAAGTGGATCGAAGTGTATACGGGAGTAAGATATTTAGTATAAGGGGGTGTGATCCTGTTACTTAGGTATACTATCACAGTACTTGCTGACTGATGGCTTATATAAGTAGATAATTGAAGGTGGGAGTCTGATGATCAATGAAGATGCAAGTGGGGTGTTGGCTCGCGGTAGGTTGTTTTGGTATGCATTACTGACGTGACCAGGTCCTGTACTGCGAGGGATCTTGAGACTTAGAGCGAACAGTCGAAGTAGTTCGATCCATGTATCGTTATGTCAAGGCCAAGAGTTATAAAGAAGACTCGGTGTCAAGAGTGGCTTGTCTTGGTGGATAACGAAGAAAGAAATGTTTAGGAGATTAGGATTTCGGGGGAAGAAAGCTGGCCTTAAGTAGGCAGCTTCGATGACGAGCGAAGGTTAATAAAAATTCCACCTGGCAATGACTTAAAATGAGTTATGGCTGTTCACTCGAGGGTAGGGAAGGCAGGGCATCGCTCCCCCGGCTCAGACGCACGGTGAGTGACTCCATATCCAATTGAATGGGATCCTGCAGGCCAGGGAGGACTTCACGGCGGTGGTAGGACCCTGGATAGCCCTGCATCAAGCAATCATTGGCTCGTTCGAGACGCTGTTGATCTAATCCAGCAGATGAAGGCGCTACGATAAGGGAATAGTACGCCACCGGCGAGGTAGTCGAGGTAGGAAGCTATGGTTAATCGACGAGGGAACGGTGAGTCTAGAATTCTACGCCGTCACTGCTGATTATGAAGCCGCTACGAATACGGATTAGCCAGTGGCGAGGTGTTCACCTTGAGGAACACTCGATTACTGGACCAGGGACTGTAGCCGGGCAGCATGCTTGTGATCTGAGGCAGTCACCCAGGTGTCTGAGCCCCAGATACATCGTCATTGCCGTTTGTTTGAGCAAGACTGAATATATGACGAAGGGCTTCTCCGACTCAGCTCTGTTCTACTCTCCATCGAGCTCCGTAAGGGCTCGGTGCGATCTATTGCCCCGAGAGTCATCATGTTGAGCATCGTGACTTTGCTGATAGCCATTTGTGGGGCCTGATCCAGCTCTATTGGCTACGCGTGCTAGATGGGCTAGTGAGGCAACTGTCGAATGAAGCCTCTAGCGCCGTCGAGTATTCATGAATGAGCTGCTACGGTCAGCGGGGTGTAGGGAAATCCGTAGCGAGTAATTAAAGGCAGGAGTCGTGAAGCAGGGCTGATCAGGTTAACGAGAGCTGCCCTCGAAGTCCTCAGCGTTCATCAAGGTATTGTTGTTGCAAGCTGAAACGCACGATCAACAGGCAGGAGTCGTGAAAGCTGCCTCCAGCGCCATCGACAGCTATTCTCAAGCTTTCAAAGTCGGTAAGGTTATGAGGTAATTGGGAGCGAATGGTCAGGAGGACAGCAGTCGTAAAGTAACTCTTGATAACACCCAGGAGCAACTCATGCCGTGGAGTTGGTGGCTCTAATGCCTGCCTACTCGTTGATCGGCTATGAAGGGGGGAAATAAGACTCCGCGTGCTGAATCCCTTGCTTAAAGAACAAAAAGCTAGACCCTTTCCGGGTGTGAACAAGAAGTCCTCGGGCATGCATGGAGCCCTCTTCCGGCTCGACTCAGAGCTGCCTAAAGCGTCGAAGATCGAAATTTACGTTTTCTGAAGCGCTTCGACGTATCCGATAGCCACGAGGCCCACTGCCCATTGCTCTGGCCTCCCAACGACCGTAGCTTTGTCGGTATACTGCAGGATCGAATTTGATAACCGCGTCAGGAAGCAAAGAAGCCCTTCAAATTACCCCATTACGCGAACTGCTGTGGCGGCGGCGCAAGCAACATGTTTGGCCTACTCAGCACGAAGTCCGAAGCCGTTCCTCGACCTCTAAGGTCTTTTGAGGCCCCTCTACAGCCGTCCCCTAGGCCACCTCCTCCGCCTCAATGATTGCGAGCAAGCGTTGGCCAAGATGAGACACAAGTGGTGGAGGCGGCGAACCAGGCACATGGAGAGCTGATGCGAAGTTGGAGGCAGATATCCGACGGCGAAGTGCAAAAGCCCAGGCGGAGGATTTCTTTCTCTCGTGGAAGGTATATTGATGGTACGCATCTAGGAAGTCGAATTGGAGAATAGCATCCATTACGGTACCCTCCTTTACCACCCCCTTGATACCCACACCAGCTCCTGATTGAAGTCCTCAAGACACTTAGAATCTTTCCCATAACCAAGATGGACCATGTTGGATCGATCCAACCCGCACCGCCAACGCGCCATCGCACCCTCGCTCTCACCATTCCTTTGCAGACGTCACGGATACGTCTACTAGTACTACATCTCTAGTCCCATCAGATTGGAAGGAACAGATGGTAGGACGAACAACATGAACCATCAGGTTCAATGTGTCGCCTTTACTTTTCCTGCCGCTCTGGCCGTCGTCGCGCCTCTCTTCCATGGCGCTTCGATTACGGCTCGAAAAAAGGATCAGGTATCCTGGAAGATTCGATATGGATACTCCTCAACCGGACTGGAGGCACGTAGGATCTCGTCGATGGAACAGACATCGAGGGACTTGAGCCTCAAACGGCCACCTACTCCATCTAAAATAATTACCATCTGGGCCGCATTCCCAGCGAGAAACCTACTTACTTTCCCGTGGATATCGATCTGTTCATATCTGTTCGAACTTGGCTCCTCTACCACAGTCTTGATTCGATTTCTGCCGTGTCAAGATCCTCGTTATCCTATCTACCGCTAATATGGACTCCTCACAAACAACGCTGATGGACAGAATACCTACTACGTTGAAGGGAATAATAAGAACGATCGGGTAGAAGGAGGTCAAGTGGAGGACAAATACCTGTGGCAGCTTGTGGGAACCAAATATCCTACCGAGAAGATCCACGGCTTGGTGGAACACCAGAAGCTCCTCATAGCCAGGCGCGTCCGAAGGAATACTCGAATCCTACCAAATACCGCTCGTCACAGATTGCACCCCGTACTGCTGCGAAGTACGTTAAGTCTTTTCCCCGGAAGACCATCGAGGCCTTTGGTATCGATGAGGTCGACGCACATCAGGTAGGGGGCTTCCTCACGTTTGATGCTCCTCGGGGGGATCTATATTCGCATTATCTAAGGCTCGGCCGGCCTTAGAGATCCTCACCTACATCGCTAGATTACAAGGCAAAGCTCTGGACGGAAGAGGCGGAACTATATACACCGGTACTTGTGGAGGAAGGAAGGCGATCAGATGTGCTAGAGGTAGCCTGTCTAGACCAATCCAATCCTTGACTTTTACCTTCTCCCTTGGAACCTTGAGGCGTCCGATGGCGCAGTGTAGAACGCTGGGTCTCTAGTAGGCAGCATCCTTGAGGGCCCATGTTGGAGAATACGCTGTGGCCTTTCGGAACGAGATATCTTCGAGAACCGTTGAAGACCTACGTTATTGCTTTCTATACTGTTACAAGGCTCTTGCATACTCTATCTACCCTCTTATTTGACTTCGGTCCCTTGAAAGTCATATTCCCAATTCAATCAAGGGAAGGACGGCATTCCAGGCAGTCGTAAGGGGTCAACAGAAGCTCGACGTACTGGACCTTGAAGGCAGTGTAAGGATGCGCGAGCGGGATCATGTTCTTTCGAGCCCGCAGTCTATCAATGGGCACAGTCATGAATAGATGCGTTTTGCAATGTGCAGGCTTCAAAAATTCCCTGGCGACTAGTCCCAAGCCAGCCGCACCTGGGCGACTCGGGCCGTTTTCAGCCGAGAGCAAGTGCCTTGTCATGCCAAGCCTTGACGCCTTCGGACAGGACGCAGAAGCTGAGGAGGCGCGCTTCTCTTCCATCCATTCAAGACACATTACGACGATGTTTCAACAATGACACAAGCATTCGATCATGTCATAGAGTAGATCTGCTGAATGGTCTGTATCAAGCTTCCTTGCTCCTTGCACTGATCATGCGCTAGCACTCAAAAGCAAGCATTCCATTGCAAAGTACAATAACAAGCAGAGTGATCCCTAACAAAGCGCAGGGTTGTCCTCCAGGATCAGGTGTCCCACGCTACCCTATCTTCTCCGACTCCTGGCATTCTATGCCTTCTCTCAAACCATCCATCAACCCTTGAGCGATTCCCTCCGCATCCTCTTTAGAAACAGCATCGCTTCTGTGCTCAGAATAGCGGTACTGGATTGAGATAGTCGTCTTATGAAGCAAATATAGGGATATTGATGAGTCCAGCTGGAGATCTGCAACGTCCGTGAATGCCGCGCGTGGGAGTTTTTGTTTATCGATCCTAATTTGCACGTTTCGCAGACCTGAAAGATAAGTGGCTTTCATTAGGAACATCGCACGCCACTGATCAACTTCTTCGGTGGACATATCGAGGTGAAGCTCTTGAATGAGACTCTGATATCCGATGGGTAGTTTGTCCACTAGCAGATAAAAAGGTACAAGATCCTCGAAACGGAATTTCGAGGTAGAGTAGAACATCGTTACCGCTTCGTCGTAGAACTGACGAGATACTCTAAGTGCAGAGAGAAGGGCGAAGGTATCCTCGGAGCGGCGAGGAAAACCTCGATCACTGGAGTTGGACCTGTTATCGGGCATCCATTGTATGAGCCTTCCGGGATGCAGGGTGCTCAGTTGCTTCTTCGATGTTGCAACAAGTTTGTTGCTGCAGTAGTGAAATAGGATCTGGTCTCGTACTTCACGTGGTAGGTCGAAGAAGGAGATCTTTTCATGCATACTATAGACGGACTTAGCGCCTGAACTAACCTCGCAAGGGATGTGACTTACCAGAATGGAAGGGCCCCGAAAAGCTCGAGAGTGTGGTCACCATCGGCCATGTTGAAAAGGTATTGATAGTGTAGGCGGATCGAAGCTGTAAAGAAAGTCCCCTTGTTTGAGATGCTTCTTCTGTCCCGACGGATTTTGATGAGCTCTAAAGATAATTAGGACTTGTTCGTTGACTGAGAGGCGAAGATGCTTGTCTGCTCTTGTAGCGTCGGGAACTGTTATCTTAGGTCGACTCTCGTGATGATATGGTCGACTTACACTGCAATACAAGCTCTTCCTGTTGTCATTAGGAATATGCTTGAGAATTTATAGTATTTGTTTGACAATAACACGCCGGGGATTTCCCGGATTTGACACTTTTAGAACATTAGTAGTTCAACATCAAGTTAATTAGTTCAAAGGATCGGACACAATCCCCTACACACAGCAAGACCTGAGGCATGCCGTTACTTTGGACTAGGCGTGTAGATATTGGGATTAAGAGTAGAGAGCTAGAAGACGACGAAGCATAAGGCATTCCGTCTAAGGTTATAAGATATTTTGAATCGTGGGTACGAGGCGCAGACTTTTGCCTGCACTCTGAGGGGTGTTATCGACCTTGCGTTGCATCAAAATTCAATGGATCTCTCTTTAGAGCTATTTGTGCTCGTCGTTCCATCGGATATCTTAGTATGGGAGTACAGAAGCCAGAGAATATGGCCCTGACATTCTGCATATGTCCCAATCGGTGGAAAACAGGTGCCAAAATGGAGAGATAGGGTGTTAGAATGGGGTAATGCGAAGTCCATGCAGCAGCTCCCCAAATCCGATTATTTTCTGCGACGTAGATTGAATATTGCCCGGTTTGCCATCTTCTTCCGCTTGACAGGTCAAACAAGGCTAGATTGTCTGAGACGATTGCAAAAGAATTGCAGATGACCTTTGTGTACCAGCTGATGCATAATCTGGTCTGAGCAAGCCAGGGCTGAGACTCTTCGGAACTGTCGACTTGACCAAAGAGGTTGCGTTCCGGATGTGATCCCACGAGACATTGGGAATCTTCGCTATGGAGTGGCGCTAGGCCGTTCCTAGCCAAAGTTGTCTGGCCGATTTTTGTCAAGCCTTGGCGCCCGGCAGACAAAATCTGCCTGCCGTGTGCCTTACTTCTGCTTGCATACCAGGAGAGGCTCGTTCTTGCCTGCATGATGGAACAGGTATGAGCTTGTTCCTTCATTGCGCCTTAGGAACAGAAGCTGCTACAGTCCTGAAACGCCATGCAACAATCACGCTGCATGCCATACCGCGGGATCGAAGGCCTCCGATAGGCGTCAGAGTGTGCGGCATAAGACACTGGTCGGCATGTCTGAAATGGCCGCAGAAGCTGAGCAGTAGCTTGAATCGTGCATGCTATGGAGCTTTCCTCGTCAGAGGAGTGGCATTGACCGTGTTCCCCCACCATCAAAACCCCGAAGCCAGGAAGGATTCCTGGTCACCTGGGCCTTGAAGTTTGGGGAATTTGGATCTTTTGCAACCTGGACGTTACAGCGACTCGTCACTGTTACCATTGATCAAGCTGCATGCCTTCGGATAACGTCCAAAGTAACAAGCACAAGTATGACCTGGAGTTCTCTGCACTCTTCAACTGCTGCGGTGTCGTCCCCAGCCCTAGTGGAAGCCGCCCTATTTTCAGCCGCAACTTCAGGGGTGGCTAGCGCAGGTGGATCAGCAGCTAGCTCAACGTGTCACACAAAATTCCATGGTGACGGAGCACTGAAGCTCGCTGGCCTTCCGAGAACAAATGGGTCTCCATTGGATGCCTTCACTGCAAACCGAGGCTTCATGCAGTCTGCATGTACCCATGACGGACAAGTCAATGATCATCTGAATGAGATCAGTGATATAAAAGCCGCTGCAAACTCTGCCGGAGTCGACGTTCGGTTATCCTCCGCTGTCATCATGCAAGAGACTATTGGCTGTGTCCGTGCAAGAACCACACCCAATGACACTCCAAATACTAGTCTCATGTAGTCTTTTGGCGGCACTTCATGCTTCTGTATTGACCCTTGCCCAGCAGACAAAATTACGAAGCTGGTTCAAGAGGGCGCTGGAGGCATTGGTGGTAAGTCAGGCCCGCAGAAAGGCCTTACCAGATCTATCGCGAGCGCCATAGCCCAGAATACTTACCAAGCTGCCGAAATTCATAGCAGTTGCTCCTTGTAACCGAATAACGACCTCGCTACAATTGTCCCAACACCCCGTTACGTATGGTACACCCTCACTTGATTCACTACAGTGCGTCCTATGCGATGAGGAATCCCAGCCTTTGGATCCTCGGCGAACTATAATGTACTTCTCTACAGGCACCCTATGGCCCAGTCTGCTCTTCACTCTTACTTCCGACATTCTAGCACATTAGACCTTTCATACAGTCCCAAAAGCTGCATGGCGGGAGAACTCACGTGTACAGAGAAACACTCAAAATCTGATATAGGCAAAATGCTAGAACACGGCCGTCCCATTGAGATATTTGATACCCAATAATTTCCACATGAAATAAAATCTGACATTATGGTTCCGTCCATCGTTGCGTAGACATACATGACGACACCAAAATCCTGAACCGGTTTGGAAGCGAGGCTATCCCTACCCCTATCCCGATTTTGCTCCTTCTCCGTCCGAGAACATCTACACATGGTCTTCCGCAGGCTCCCTATGCTACCATGACCTTGGCACATATCACTAAGTGCCGGGGGCATCGATCTTTGGGGAGGTAGACTCGCTACAGACCATCGGGGCGTTCATTATGTATACGTAACTCGTGGAGAGTAGTCCAACAAGTCGCAAGACATGATTGAGCGCGCCTAAGCGGTCGAGGAAAAGTCTGGCCAGTATGACGTTACTGTTTCCGGCGTCATCCATATTCTTGGTCGTTGGGTTGGACTCGGTTTCTGGGTCAACAAAGATGGTAACTCGGCTCTGCCCTGTTGGAAGCTGCAATACCTGGCAACCATGCGAGTCTGATTCTAGAGAGGTGAGAATGGTGTTTGACAACCTGCAAACGACTTACTTTCAAAGGACTTGGCCTTACGTACTCGTACGGTCTCCTCGTAGCAGTCGTAGGTGATTATTCTCTTCAGGGGTGGGGTTCGTGTTCTTCCGCGAGTGCCAAGCCATTGGGTTTTGGATGGGGCAGAGTCAAGATCATTGGTGCTGTCCATTGGTAAACAGTAGGGAGCTTGGACGACTGGTCTCTTTGACAATACAGACGAAGGGAATACATATGGCAGGAAGAGCTATGGGAACTTATGCCAAAGCGGAGACATTTGTTATGTGTTCTGGTGGGATCAGGCGCCCCAGAACAGCCGAGCCTCGCGCAAGCTGAACAATCGAATCCGGCTTCCTGCATACGACGATATTACCTGCGTCTGCACCAACGGCCGGGCCCTCGCTTCCACTTCTCCAATCAACAAGCGCCCGGACCCACAATAACTATGAAGGCAAACTGGGGCACATTCCGGTACGGCAGCTGATCGCGGTGATCCTGCATCCTAGCCTCGTGTCGTTGATTCTTGAACCACCAATGCCCGCTTTCGCTCGCCCACCCTGCTCTTGGATTCGGAAAAATCCTCCTCCAATGACAAAAATAACTCTTCACAGTTTGGTCACAGTACTGAGCCGCCGCCATTGCGCCCGTGCAACTTTTGCTTTTGCCCTTGGCTGAAATCCGAGTCTCCATTTGGATTTTGGAACCTCCCCCAGCGGGGCGATGATAATTTCTCAATCTCTCTATTAGCACAAAGTACACAAAGATGTTGGTTTCTCATTCGCGCACGCTTTCTTGCCCTCCACAATGGAGGGCTGGATGTCCAGAATCGTCCGAGGCTTTCTGCAGCATGGACTTTCAGGCAACGCCTGCGTTGTAGATCCCTGCGCTCCGCACTGCCAGTGAGGCTCTGCACATTGAATCGTTTCGCTGCTTGTTCGGTTTATAAGGCCATACGCTTGATGGAACATCCGCATCGCTTTAATACGCGATTCGCTCGCTGATCGTCGAGTGTCTATTGCGAACCCGGCTTGATCTATTGGCGCAATGGTTACTCCCGATTCGGAGGTATTTGGAAGCTCTTTGCCAAGGTCTGAAGCTCCCACTGATCCGGAATGGGAAAGGCAAAACCTCCTAAGTCTAGGTCCATGATCCTCCCGCCGAATGGCTAGAATATCACCACTAATGTCGCACAGATGGTGGTGGTATCCGCGGATACTGGAGCCTTCTGGCTCTCAAGAAATTGATGGAATACATTGCCGCCAAAGAATCGAGATTGGGCGAGAATCGCGATATTCACCATAGCTTTTACCCAGAAGAATGGCCTCTAAACGTCTCGCAAATCCCGCATACGGCCGTGGACGAGCGCAGAAAGATAGAGGATGCGGGGCCCAGAGATAAATGCCTTGCCACGCAAAAGGCACGGCGTTTCCTACCTTGCCACTATTTCGATTACATATGTGGTTCCAGTACTGGGGCGTAAGTCTATCGCTCTTCAACTCTCTACATACATGATGCTAATTAGAACCAGACTCATCGCAATACTGTTGGGTAGGTTCCGGATGACGATCCAGGATTGTATAGAAGAGTACGAAGGGCTTGGCAGAGAAGTCTTTGGGAAACCGCGCATCCTGTGTACAATGCGCCTTGGCGTTGGAAATAGGGCGAAGTACAGCGCTTCGAAGCTAGAGAAGGTGTTTGAGGATGTTTCTGTGAGGCGCAACGAACATTTGTCGGAACTTGACAGGAACATCCATTTCCCCTCTGGTCCTGGATTATGCAAAACGTAAGCGATCTTCTGGTCCATAATTATCCGTTGGTCCATCCACCTTTCAGGAATCATTGGCTCCTGTAAGAGTCAGGCGACGATGAACGCGCCATGTGCGGTATTCGGAATATAGGGCAACAGCATGTGCTGGCAAGGCGTGGCTAAGCTTGTTTCAGATTTGTTACCACGTTAAGGACCAGACCCAACAATCGATCTGCGAAGCTCTATCTTATGCGATCCTATGACCACGAAAAACGCAGTTCACCCAACACCTCTAGAGGAGGAACTCGCGCATCCACGATGAACAGCAAACGAACGAACACCGACAGGACTAACACTGATCTAGCACAGGCTCAGAGAAGACGAGACGACGATCACCCCGACCGAGGAAGAGTGAATTATGGGAAGGCGGAGAAATTTGAGATCTGGGAAGTTGCACGAGCTGCCACTGCAGCAAACTTTGTTTTCGAGCCGCTAAAGATCAGGTTACCAGGCTCTGGAGGGCATATGCACTTTGCGGATGGTGGTCTCGGCTCGGCCAACAACCCTACTCAGGAGGCGACGAATGAGCTCGAGGAATTGTATGGTGCCAACGCAATCGGTATTGTAGTCAGCGTAGGGACAGCAAGAAAAGCCGGGGACCGAAAGCCAGGCTTTTTCACTATTTTGCCGGCAACAGCCAAGAAATACGCAGCAGACCTCACTGACCCAGAGCCTGTCCACCGAATAACGGACAAGAATCTTGAGCGCAAGGGGTGCCCATATTTCAGAATAAACGATCCGGGAAGGCTAGGAATCGAGATGGACGAGTGGAAGCCTAGAAGAAGCTTTGCCAATTCAATTTCTGGATCGAAAACTTTGAGCACTATTGAAGATGCTTTCAATACCTGGATCGCAGACTCCGACAATCAGAAATATCTCAGAGCATGCGCTACCCAGCTTGTGAAGTGCAGGCAAGCCCGAATGCACACCGCACAATGGGAGCGATTTGCCACTGGTACTCGGTTTGTGTGCCGAGCGAGAAATTGCGAGCAAGCAGACTTCCTTGATCGAAAACTCTTTGCTGATCATCTGGCCGAAAAGCATCGGGACCGGGTAAATACTAATGGCGAAGAGGAAGAGGCCTGCAAGAGGCAGTGGAGATACCGAGCGGCACCCAACGCCTAGAAATCTTTCAACATGCAAGATGACCATCACGACAAGGAGGCGTTTAGGATGCGGTTCGGGCTTAGACTTTACCTAGAGAGCGAGGGTCGTTCTTGTGAGGATTCACAACTAATGAGTGATACCGCCTCTTGGACTTGGGGGAAGCGAGAGGGTTTTTGCGTGGCGTCTTATCACTGGCCGTGAATTCATTCGATGCTTTGCATAAAGACTACTCGTACACGTCATCGCTGTAGGTTGCCCCAGGTCTGTCGATGGTCTCGTGTTTTGAATACCACGTGTGCTGCCTAACAATCCGAAGTCAGAGTAGGATTAACAAAAATCATGTCGCAGATGACCTATCGTCAGTAACCTACTTCATGACACATATGCCCATGTTCCCTGTCTCAGGCGTTTGGCCTCAATGCGGGCTGACGTCACGTGATGCCCCAGCCTCGCCTGCACCTCAGACCGTTTACAGCGCCAGCATAATCTCCAATAATGTTGGCTCAACGTCTCTATCCAGCTGTACAACTATGTCTGGCTATATTCTGTTTTTTCTATAATATATGATATCTGATAAACGAATAAGTCAGGCCATGTGGCCAAGCCCAACCATTCGGTAGAGGGCGGCACGATATTATCGCCACCATTAATTCTCTGCGACGAACCATCCCAAGAGCTCATCGTACTTCTGGCCCCTTGTATTCTCCCAAGAGCACATCTGGCAGGTTGACTTTGACTGCGACGTTGCCACCCCTCCCTGCGATGCGCTCGGAGGTGACTGTTCTGCAGCCTCGAGGTCCTAATGTCGCCTACAACCGTACCGAGGAGATGGAGTATAACCGTGCTCGAGGAATTCAATGTAAGATCGGGCTCTGATTCTTACAGCGTCGTGCTGGAGGCTCACTCCGTTGCTTAATCCTGCTTACCGCTGGTCGGATCCCCGAATTTACCGTTGCCACCTCATCTCTTGCGTAACGCATGAGCATTCTCTTTCCTTGTCACACTTCTTGTACAGCTTTTGGAGCTGATAACGTTCAAAAGGGTGTCTGCCATAGAACGCTAGCTATCATCGTACACATCGGGACATTCCCCTACTACCGGCTCTTCAATTTCAACACTTTGCGCCCGATTGAGCTGATAGCTCTTTGCACTCGGCGTTCTTTCGAACCTAATAGGTTGCTATGCCTTATAGACCTCTGGAAAAGACGCAAACGCACTGAGCTGCAATATGTCTCTCTATCAGTAAGTTAGGATGGTAGCCAATATCTCAAACAGTGGTAGAAGCGGACAGATGGGGCTTACTTCAATCATACTATAGTCAGCCATTCTTGCTGCAGCCGTCATTGGTTCATTTTCTTGGAACGCTGTTTTGGATTCCTATTGGCTCGCTTCTGCATTTTGGTACTGCAGTCTCGTCTTGTCAATCCTAGCCATCCTCACATCTGCCCAGCAAATAGGTGTGCTGGATCTTCTTGACTCTCGGCAAAACGACAGGAAGCCGGCTTCTGCGAGGCTGAGGGTGCGCCGTTATCTCCCACTCATGCTGACAGAAGAGCGAAGTAATCGAGCTGGATATGACGAGAATGGCATCGGTGAATGGCGACCCCGGTGGAAGATGGTGTTCACCTGGCAATGCTCTATCATGTTCCTCGCATATTCCGTAACGTTTTATCTAGCCGGTTTGACGATCTTTATCTGCACACCTCTGATCCGCCGAGAGACGTGGAGCACAAGTTCTAATGTAAGTAGCTCTGGGCCTGATGCTAGGTTTCACAAGAGACACTAATCAACATCAAGGTCGCCGTAATCTTCCTCGCTATGTCAGGACTCGCGGGCGCAGTATTCATATTTTGCTCCTTTTGGATCTATCACTACATCGATCTTGAAGATGACCTGGAAGAGTTTACGGAAAGAGAACATCATGGCCTCCTGGGAGAAAATCCGGGACGATGTGAAATGACTCCAAAGGACTCTGAACATCGATACTCCTGAGCACACCGTTGAACCAGCAGGTCTATCGTCACCATCGTGGGTTCTACGAAGTGCTTGATTTCTTTTCTCCCAGTGACAATTACGTCATTGCAGACGGTGTTGAAGCGGCTAGTATACGTATGTAAAGAAACACTGGACAGACTGTGATGTCATTTCACAAGGGACATACACTCCAGGAAGCGGAAGCGGATATTGGACGGCTTTAAAGGAAGACAAGCAGGATACGCTCGCTCGTCATCTTTTTGAGCTACCGACAGGTTTCCAAGAATACTGTCATTTACCGATACACTCATTGGCTCGAGTCGGCGACCACATCATTATGGCGTTCTGGGATTGCAGCAATGGACTTGGTGGTCTATGCACAAGCAGCCCCTTAGTCTTCGAGCCACAGTACCGTTTCGCAGTCATTGATACGGCGACGAAAATGGCGAAATCAAACGCATCAAGACTGCGTCTATTCAAGCAAAAGTCGCTCAACAAACACAACACCAAGGTCTTTAGGCCCAAATAGCGTGCGAAGCCTACAATCAGGAGACCGAACCCATAGTTACTAAAAGTAAAGCGCTCAGAAGACCTCTCCGGCTAGCTTAACTTGGAATGCCTATCCATGGGGAGCAGACCATATTGGATGGCGTGAAATTACTACTAGCATCAACAAGTGTCAAGGTCCGGGAGTGTTTACTCAATAGCCTCTCGGTATCCCAGTATCTGGAGATCACTGCATCCGCCAAGTACTCCGTTTGCCGGGAGTATGTTCCATCGAAGTATGATGTGCTCATGCAATTACCACTTCACGACTATTCCAGTCCGTTAGATCAGTTCCTGGAACGTTCACCGATTGCGAGAAAGAAGTGGCAGTCCTTGATATCGCATGCAATCCCCAGCGAACCGGCTTCCCCACTGTGTCATCATATCGTTTTATTGTTTGGCTGCGAGAGTTCAGCACATCTCGCTCTTAGCGGACGATATGGCTCGCGAGCCTGAAGGCCGCACGACGGGTGAAGGCCGCATGAGAGCTGAGGGCCGCACGACACAGTGATTGTGATCGATGTGCTCCAGAATGCCGTGGCATACGGTCAACAAGCGATCCCGATTCTTCTGCATATGCTCTAGACTTGTATTTTTTTGTTTCTTGGGAGCTGGCGGTTGCAGCATGTCTTGTGACTGATAGGTCTTCTCTTGGCTTGAATCGAAAGAAAGTACACGATGCCGATACTGCGTTCTTATTCTCATATCGTGCCTTGGATTATAATATCGTCAAGAAGCCGAAGTCGGATTTATGAAGAACCAAACCATGTTTGGGTTTGAAAGACAGAGGATGAGCTCAATGAGACCAGGTGCGTTGGGCAGAGCTGTGGGCCTGTGTTTTTACTACTAGTTGCTATTTGGCTGAAGCGCTATATAATGCTACCATCACTCGGAGCCACCGATCACTCATCCGGTCTCTCTTTCCTCTCTATAAGGCCATGAGCCATCGGGCTCAAATCAGCTTGATGAGTTGCGATCAAAGTCTGAACGAATCCACCTGCCGCATCAGGCCCACTCTCGAAACCAACCCCCTCCAAGGCCATCTCTGATCATGACACTTCTTCGACCAATTAGTGTGGCTGTTTTTCTTCCATGGGTATCCTCGACAGTAAAAAGGATCAGCTAACACTGGTGGGATAATCAAATGGCGCATACATTCGCTTTCTTCTAATCGGAATGTAGAATCAATCCATGAAGATGTCAACTCATTCTGAAAGTCTTAATCATTCCTTCACAACTCCACGGATGAAGCATAATAATCAGCCGTGTTTCCCACAAGGGGGTGTGGATTGATGACCTACCCGGACGACCGCACGCGTCGCATGTATCATCATGCCGCCGAAGGTAGCCGCAGCGCCCACCGCAAGAATCGTCGCAGCCTCTTCCAAGGCCCAGAGTTCGCCGCAGATCCGAAATAGACGTGGTTCGTCGCTAAGTCCACACATCAGCTATGACTGCTTCTATCAACATTATGCCTCTCCTATATTTACCATGGTGCCCGTTCCCTTCGCAGAGACTGCACTTCGCCGCAGGATCCCCACACCATTTGGACCTCATCGGCGCTTTACAAATTCGATACCGGTAGAGCTATGATTCATGGCTTCTGCCTGTGAACCGTGTGGCAGACTAACAAGGACTCGATCTTTACCTCGTGACGCAGCCTTTGACGGGAGCCAAGCCATGGTCTCCTCTATATTCACTGGTTTTTAATTCAAAAGACTTCACCGCACAGCTGTTGTTCTCATTACGCACGACACGCTCGTACTTGGATTTCCTCGGTTTCCCCGGCGAGGGCCCCCCCTCTTCCCCCACCCGCCGTGAAGGACAGCCTCGTAGTGGCAGCGAAAATCGGCATTGTGTCTGATGAGGTATACCTGCACGACTTGGATGCCCGTGCTCCCTTCCTGAGGCGTCGGTACATCTAAGACCATGCTTGGAACTTACAACATACCATTCATTTACTTATGCCAGTAATCGTCCAGATCCTGCCTCAGGCATAATATTTGTTGTATGCTTGAGCTGCTCCACTGTCACATCTCTTGCATCGACCCAGAACTCATACGTGCCAACCATCTGTTGCGGGTATTTCGCCGTAAACGCTGCCCAGAGATCCATACATTGCTGGCCGGCTGTAAGGCCTGGAAAAGATGTAGGGAGAGAGACTGTTATGAGCTTCGCAACTGGCGCAACGCACGGTTGGGTATCGATGGTGCCGATTGTATGCCGGATGTAGCAAGGCGTGATGGTAAGGGGCTTGATTTCAACGAAGGGTACCCCTGGCATATCCTGGACCAAGCGCTGGTAGGGGATTATATATATAACCTTTCAAAAGTCAAGACCGCATGTAAGTGTACTCTCTGAGAATAATGGTCAGAATAATTGATGAAGTAAAAGTCGTTGTTGTGTAAATGCTATCTTGTCAATAGTGTGAGCGCCCTTCTGATCTGTATAAGGCTATATGCTAGGATGTCCTGAGAGGACGAAGAGCCGGTAGCACGCTGAGAACAAGGTGCGCATGATTCTCGAGCTCGAGACTCTGGAGGACTTTGTTGCATATGTCTCTGATTTCAGATGACTCGCAAGACCGCAGTGTCGAGATCGAAGTCTTCTTGATCTTGTCTTCATCGATATTCCTATTATCGCAGAAATAGTTATATAGTGAATCTTCATCGCTGCACAAGCACAATGTGTCCGACTCCATTTCTGTACTCTCACTTTCGAAAAGTCATTTCGCTTCTTTCTCCAAGATTTCTTCAAATAGAGTATATTTCTCGACTGTATCATCCGAGGCAGTAAATGATCAACATGTTCATACCTGTGAGATTGGCTCTGGCAATCTGGGAACTCCGATTCATCCAGATCGTGAACAATTCAAGACGACGATAATCTAGAAAGTAGGGGGTCCAAGATCGTTGCCACCCTGGGCCTGAGCAGGATTCTGTCCGTCTTGCGACATTGCTTCGGTGAATGGCTCGCTGTGTGCTCTCAGATTGAGCTGGCTTTGCTTCGCTCAGAGTAGAGTGTAACTCTTTATGCGGTTTCCCATAGTACGGTAAAGTTATGATGAAGTAAGCATTGAAGATTTAGCTGAAGCTCGGTCTTGGACGTCTTGGGCTTGCCAATCTAATATCGATACACAACGACTCATGTTCTGAATACTCATGTATCGGGACTGGAGGCATTTCAGCCCAAGTATTAAGCGTAGACCAGCTGGCTGAGAAGACCTAAAGACATATGGGAACATCAACCCCAGCGATTGAAATATCAACTAAATTGAGATAGCCATAAAAGGTCCGCTGTGACGGGACAAAATCGACCATCTATCTGGCGACGAATTAATATATAAAGAGCACGTGTTCCTCTTCCTCGGCTTGGTTGGGAAGCTTCCTGCTAGAAGACAGCGAGAAGAGCACCCCAGAGTTATCGATGCTTCAAGCCTTCATTTCGCGAGCGAGAGTCGATCGGTTGTAAGTCCAGTGCGTTCTGCATTCAGATAACTTTACCAAGAAATGTTGACAGCGTCGTTCGAATCCGGTGATATCTTTCTAGAGGGTCCTATTCGAGATTCCCCAGTAGTGCGATTGAAATGAGTATCTTTATTGTTGTTATTCAGATCTAGAATCGCATGGATGTAAATCGAAAACGCTCAAAGCGTCCAACGATAGAGATACTACTTGCCGATCGAATTATTGTTGTGCAGGTCAACGAAGCCGCTGAGCACGTGAATACTGAGGGCGACGAGCTCCCCGTGGCGAGTCCGTTGTCTCTTTTCAACGCTGATATTGCCGCTGGGGGCCTTGGGCTGCTTACGACCCCAGGCTTTCGTGCAAGATTGTGGCTTGGTTTCGATCGGTCTCGGCTGTGTCTTCAGAAGGCTTATCTTATTGCAATTCTGCAGTAGCTAATCCTACTCATCCTCGACGGTTGTAGCGGGTTTGGGCAACTGGACCACCTGGTAATGACGTTTTGGACTACTGCCAGTGACCGATTCGTCGAAATGCACCGAGTGGGAAGACAGACGACGCTTGCCTGGGGTTTCGAACAAAGTCAGTCATTCAGATGCCTGCTTTACGTAAGCCACGATGGCACTCACTCTTTGTTGTCGATGCGCCCATGGTCTTTGGTAAGCATCCGCTGAAGGTTGCAGCCAACGGCTTGCCCGTCAGGGGATCCGTGTATGTGTCTGGCGAAGCCTTGGTCGTATGGCCGGATGAGAGTGCCGAGTTCTGCCGAGTGACTACTGAGGACGATGCAACGCGGTCTTGAGCGGATAGAGCGATGAGTGGCCCGTTGTGAGAAGATCCATTAGCTGATTGATAATATAATAATTGCACGCTAAGAGCATAAATACAACGAGCATAACGCGGGTTTCGCCGATCATCAAAGGGTCCACCGATGTTTGAAAGATTCTCAGTGTCCAAATTTGAATTCAACATGGTCGTTCTGGAACTGCCACGCGTTCCGAAGTAATATGAACTGGGATGATTTCCGAGCAGGATGCGGGGGCGTAGGAGTGAGCAAAACTGTAGACGACGTAGATATATGTCCAGCAAAGGATCAACTAAGATTCAAGAAAGAGCCCATCAATGTTCTTGGAGAAGAAGTCTTGAAATGAGTCTGAAGGAAGTTTTGGCGTTGATTCCCAGCGACGTCGTAAAGATTTGTGGAGACGAGTTCTTAAAAACTGCAGATTGACTAAAGTTCTCTGTTGGTCGGTTTGGCCGATGTGGAAGACGACTCTGGATTAAACGTGTCTATTCGTAGTTGAGACTTGCGATGGCGGCTGCTAAGTTTGTAATTGAGTAGATCCTGCCTTGCGTCCGTCATGGATTCCTTAAATCTTGCTTCGAGCTTGCCGAGATACGATCTCTCACGGGGATTGTATTTACTATGAAAGACACGCTTTTGCCATCTGTATTGCCTAGCCCAATGAAGTTCCTCTGCTGATTCCTTCCGTATCTTGGCTGTGACAAGAGAGCGGACGACTGGAGAGACAAAGGATGACCAAGAGAAGACTGAGGGGGCAAGAGTGCCCATGTGCAGCTTGATAATCCCCAAGATCTTCAAAGCATCGGTAAGCTAATGTGGCGATACCAGCAAGAACCGGCTGCGGATCAGATGTTTGATTATCTTGTGATGCAAGGTTCTGATGGCTATCTTGAAGTTCGCCTCGATAGGAACGATATCCTTTGCCCAATCGAGTATGTCCAAGACCATCTCTAGTGTTTGATTCGTGGCAGGCCCAATTAATTTGTGTCATTATCGCCGATACATGATATATTTAGCGTCGGACTGCCGCGTGAGTTCCATAATCTCTAAGACAAATTACCTCAGTGTCTGCGACCACATCCCAGACGTTTGCATAATTGATGATTGGGGACTCAAAAGTCTTGGTCCCGTTCCGTGCTCGATCTGTTGGGAGCCACACGTAGTCCATCGATGGTTGTCTAGGTTCTTTTTGGAGCTCGACATGGACTCCTAGTTCTATGATGAGCTCTGGCTCAACTGACTCAGATGCATTTGGCGCTGGATGTTCTCCTAATTCGGACTCGCATATAAGTCGGTGCAATAAACATACCTATATATAGCGTGCATCGGATCACGACATGCTACACTCAAACGAGCTTCCATTAATGGGGTCATCAATCCCACCAAGTCTTCTTGCCGGAATAGTGATCCCTTTTATGCTCTTTTTATTTTTACTCTCGTACGTCCTAGCCTTCTTTATTATGTACGTGACAACATGCCCCAGTATTTCTGCGCCTTCCTTAGCGATCCCAGTCGCCGCATGTTGACACGTAGTGGGGCTTATCACACCCCTAGGACTTACAATGGTGTTAGCACTGGTGTGAATATCTATGGACATTAGACAAGGAGCACATCAAGTCACATTGAGACCTCAGAAAGAGAAGCGATACTTGTCAACATAACCACATCCCGGTCTGAAGCCGTCGTGGGCTCGGAGGCTACAGCGGCACAAACAAGCGAGGTCAATCGGGACTCGTACCAGACCATGTGCCATCCGTTGTCGGGCCCAGACTTCATCGGTGCGTGACCACAATCAGGCGGACAACTTTGGAAGTCCAGAGTTCGCCGAGAGCTTTTCCCGAAACTTCCGGTGGGTAGGGCTTCAGGCTGGGATAATGGGATTGGATAAAGACTGGCGGTTTGTCGCCGCGAGCTTCCTCGAGTTCCTTGGCCAATAGTGATATAGTCAGTCGCCGCTCGATTTTTTCTTCTTCTTCTCCACAAGTCTTGTCGAGGATGAAAATACTATCCTGGTTCGGCGCGTGATTACACGTACTCGCGTCGTGCGATCCACGTTGCCCGAAATTTCTCTTGGTTGTAGTCGGAGGACAACTCTCTGGCTGTAACACCAAGCGTGTACATCCCAAGCTTGCCAGTCTTTCAAGACAGCGGAGGAACTATCAATCACGGTTTTCTCGACTAATCCCTGCATCGATTCTGCGTACATGGGCTCGATTGAGAGCCGCACAGCGAATATTAATAGCTTTGGCCAACGGCTGAGGGCAGTAATTGGAGCCTAGTAGATTAATGAGTTGCCGACGCAATGTAATCACTCTTCTTGATCCTCGCTTGTAATGTAGCCACAATTCCAAAGAATATAATAAAAGTGGAAAGAGGCCATGTGTATATAGATGTAGCCATCTCCTGGCATTAAGAATCCTGCTCTAGCCCTCGAATCATATCGAGGAACAATTGTAAGATCTTCTCGTATCGAAGTCCAGCTCCAAAGGTGAAACGCTCCCATCATCTATCGATGTTAAGGTCGTTGCTTCTGTACGACTAAGTTGTAAGACTGCCATCGAATTGTGACTCCAAGTGTTGCGCGGCTTAGAGACTTACTTAGCCGCACTTGATAGTATCAACACATATGTTCAGTCGCTTCTGTCCGGTGATTGAGTTCTGAGCTTTGTATTGATAATCAATAGTGACGCGCTGTCTTGCCCAATTCTCGATTTACGCTCGACTATCGCATGCATATTTGTAGAGGCCTGCAAGACAGGCGGGCTAGTGCCAAGGATGCGGAGATTAAGGGGTGTGGCTGGGTCGCTCACATACTATTTAGTATGTGATCAAACCGCTCCCCTCTTCTCTTCTTATTGCTTCGCGCTTTTGTTTGCGAAGTGCCCTTGTGGCCTTCTTTTTGCTTCCAGGACTGCTGCTTCGTCGCCGTTGGTGCTGCCGTTGGCGCTTCCTTTGGCGCTTCCTTTGGCGCTTGACGAGGGCCTGTTTTGGGGCTTTGGGGTGTTCTCTGTTGGCTTTACAGCAGTTCTTGTTGCAGCCGATACCGCCCAAACGCATGTTTGTACATTTTTATCATAGCATCCACAAGTAGTAGCGGTAGTGAAGTGACGAATTTGCTGAGCCATAATGAGCTATTGCTTGACTGGTTTGAACCAGCCGAGGATTGGTCACTTCAAAGTAGGACGCTAATAACTCTTTTCTGGTATCTATGGTACTAAGTTTCATAGGCTAGAAATCTGAGGAGGCAGTCTTCAGAAATAGATTAAGATACAGACAGATACACAAGCGCGTCATGGTGAGACTCGAAAAAGACAATGAATAGATATAGCTTGGCCCCGGATTCCTCCAAAATGGTTGTAGCTTGGCCTTAAGATGGACTCCCATGTTGGTGTGGCCTTCTTCAGATTTGTTGTCCTGAGGGTAATAGATACGACATGCAATGGTTGTTGATCCGTATCAGTCTCCCAAGTGGCTCGCTAGCTCAGAATACTTGTCATTGGCTTCTTGCTGGGCCTGAGCCGACCACAAGGTTTGATAGCTGCCCATGCAGCTCTTCTTAACTTGAATTTGATCTCTCTTCTGGTCCTGATGTCATGTCGTCGTGTCTCCACGCTTGATACCCAGTTCTCTCTTCTAGACGTTTTTGACCAATGCCTATTGCAATCAGCCATAGGGTTATGCTTCAGAGGCCCGAGTTGGTCAGCATTAGCTGATGATCCATACAATTTGGCACGCCAGCCACACTAATTCTTGCTCTCTTTCCAGAGGCTGCGAGAGTGCCACGACAGAATCGAGGAGGTCTAAACAGCGTCCTGACAGGGGTAGTTCACTCGCTTGGTCGAAACATTGAAAAGGCTTTTGGAGAAAGCCATGGTCGGCTACTGTGACTTTGGGGAAACCCAGAGCAAAGTTACTAGATCTCAAGCCTTCAACTTTGGACCATTAACACTGGTAGCTGGCCAGAAGGGGTCGTTGTGATAATCGTCTAGGACTATCACCTTGATTCTAGACATTCTTCCTTGCGTTAGCATATTCGAATGACCAAGGGTAGCTTTACGATGAGCAAGCGTTGCATTCTTACATGCCATTGCTGATAAGTATTGTTATTAAAGTCTCGACAAGAAGTGACGCCTGGTCAGGCGAAGCGGGAAACAAATGAAATGGATATGGACACGGCATAATCTGTGGTGATTTGAGGTATAGAAGGTGCGACGAACGAGCTGACCGACGGTAATGGAGTGCTAGAGACGCCAGGAAGCTTTTCAAGGTCAGCACAATGATTCTGTTTGTTGTCGATGCTTTTCTCTTACAACGGTATCCCTGCCGGCACTACCGGCCCAGGTCATGGCCCCTTTACAGCAGCGCGCGACAAAGGTAGAATAGACTTCCATACTGTTTCTGTAGTTTGCCTGCAGGGTCTAAGCCAATCTCACCGAGACAATTGACTATATCTCTCTGATTTGAGTGTAGTTGCCGCGTCTGCAACCCAACAGCTGCATAGTATCGTCGGAAGCGCCAACTTTAGATCCTCCAGGTATATGGGTAGTTACAGAGATAAGAGCCGTTATAACGCGATTGGTCTCTTCTCTATCCAGTTCTGTAGAGCTGGGTAGAGTAGTATACTACTCTCTTGTCGAGACACACGAAGCGGAAGAGTGTTGACATTTGCGATTACTGCATCATAATTATCTTTTGAAGGCTTGGTGATCTTGTCAATCTTGACTGCATATATAGTTTGGCCCATTCGAAGAGCCCGCCCACCAGGTGGCGAGTATTCGCGGCGACTGCTAGAATGTCGAAGAATTTGACATCGAAGTAATCATGCTCGAAACTGAAAATTGGAAACGATAGGGGTTGAGGTATGAAGCCAGTGACAAATCTCTCAATCAAGCCCCAGTGTTTTTTCATGATCTCTCAGCTCGTGAGCGAATGGGAGTCTTATAATGCTATAATCCAAATCGATATCAAATTCCACACTTTATTGCGTTAACTCAGGGGTTAACCTGCTAGTGTGGAGACACTCCGCAACATTGAACACTGTACGACTCGAGGACTCGGTTCGTGCGATACCGTAGCTTCATGGAATTTGCCGAAGATTGAACGTATATACGGCCAAAGACCAGTGTTTTTGCTCTATGCCAAATTTGAATGATTATAGAAGGCCGATTTGTAATTTCCGAACCATGTACTCGTAGCAATTGTCCGTATCACCGTGATAAGTCTTTTGCTTAAGGTGAGAGATGAATAGTATAAACAATTGAATTTTTCTCGATTCATGCAAGACCGTTAAAAAACACTTGGACCAAGATTCTACTGTTACTTTTTTCGCCGAGACAGGATTCTTTGTCGCACCACTCCTCTTTCTCATGCACGGTATTTAGTCTAGAGCACTTGAAGGCAGTGACAAGCTCGACGGTAAAGAGAACAGAAGGAGATGAAAATCACTCAACCCGATGACAGTTAGAGCGTATCATAGGTAGCAGTATCCTCGAGAAGTTGTCTCTTGGATGGTCGCTTGATTCTCGTTATTATCTCCCATAAATCTTGCTCCGTAAAGGACACAAACCCGACTGTGTTGTGAGCAAGAGTGTTCCGATAATCCCTTGCAGAATTATAACATTAGAAGAGTACGACGAGCTAGCCTGAGCTAGCCGCAGTCATAACAGCAGAAATAATATCTTGGAGCAACCAAAGTGAGGTTGCCCGAGACGAATTAGAGGAGAAACCCAACGTCTGTATATATAATTAGTTTTCTTCTGAGAGGTACGCCAGCGAAATTCGCCCATGCAACCTTCTACTCTGCAACGATGATTTGTCGAGATTAGCATAGAATTGAATCCGTGTCGTTCAGGTAATGGCGGAGGATGTCGCCGCAATTATTTTCTCCTCCCCTTGCAAGTGGTGCGGTCACATTTTGAGGGACCCGACACGCATGCCTCCGTCGCCTCTTGCAGTGTCAACAAAGTCTGGGATTGCTTTCGCCCCATGATCCTGCTCTTGCGCTTCTTCGACTAGAAATCCTCCAGTAGCTCCCTACACACAGCTTGGAATCCTTGATCTTGTAGACGTTTGGGATAATTCGGATTCAGCTCCGCGACTGCATTTCTGCCAAGTTCGAGGGGATGTCGTGATACAGGAGCTTTGAGCTTTTTCGGTACTTTGAGATGTCACTCGAAGCTGTCAGTAATGAAATCTAGCCATGGAACAGACAAACATCTACGTCCCACCGACAGTCTGTGCTTCGACTCCTGAGATTGGGGAACAGGGAATGTACCTCTCTACCTGAAAGCTCTGCCTTGATACTGATAGTGACAGAGAATGCAGACTCCGGCACCCGTCAAGTGATGAGCCTCGATGCAGCGATTACAGATGACTATCCTGGAGCAGGGACGCACCTCCCAATTGCGGCTGAAGCCACTACGATGGTTAGGCTTTGCGTATTGTTGGTGACACCCTCCCCACTGTCTCTGACCGAAGCGGATGTGGAATCTCTAAATGTCGGTGGTATCAAACTGAAAAAGTGATATACCGAAAGAGAATGACTTTGCACCTCTTCCAGCGTGAGATGCTTATAGCCGGCTCTGTAGGAGTTGCGGCAGAGTAGGGCGAGATAAGAGTGGCTGCTCGCGTAATTTTCTTTTGCTTTGAGCCAACTGTTTATCTGTTTTCGAGGTTCCCCAATCTTGGCAAGGTATGCTTGAGTCTCTATCTAGGTAAGCCACCATCAGTGGGCGACGCGGCTTAGCGTTACGAATTCCGCTCGACAATGTCACCTTGCCAATTCCCTGTACGACAAGAGCGGCGAACGTGTCAAAGACTTAGCTCGAGTGATCTTTCTTGCAGAATCGACAAATTCCACTTCCCTTCACCGACGGCCCTAGTCAATTGTGAGCTTCAAGATTAGATTCGTGTGCCCTTCTCCCTGCATTGCCAGATCTTGTTGTACCTAGACGAGATCGACGTACTCGACTTCGAGGATGGCATCCAATTCATTCGCCTCGTCCCCTGCCGGCAAATAGTCGAACAAGTCACGAGCTTCCTGCTTATTCGGTACCCAGCGAATTCCACCATTAGGCAATCTGAATTTGAGATTATCGACCTCGAGCATCGTGCCTTGAAAGAGCGCGCCAGTGTTTCATAATCTCAGTACAATTCGAGAACAGGTATGACTCGAATTGCAAAATTATTCGAGGCAGATGACCCGTTGTCTTCGCCGCGACGTATCGGGGGCCGACTAGCCTCCCTAACAAGCTCTGCTGAGATCCACTCGATTTGTCCGCTGAGGTAGTACTTGTGTTCCGCAGTGAGATCTACCAACTCCCACGTCGACGAGGCAGCGGTCAGTGCAGACAAGCATGTTCAGCTTCGTTACTGTAGGTGAAACAGATAGGGGCTATACTTGCGCCTCTTCGGAGATTCAGGCTCCTCCTGCTTCCATTGACCGTGATGTTTTGGCGTGGGATCTGCTGGATTGGGAAACGGAATACCAGTCTCATCTTCCGACTTCCGATAGAGGACAGCTCCACTCGCAGATGCCGAAGATATTTGAGGCTCTTGCTATACCACTACATCACGGCAGCGTAGAGGACCTTAGCTCACAGATTGGACATACCATTAATTGGCCGTCGTCACATTGCGGTCGTGGCACACTACCACATAAGTCTCGAGGTATACCTTGGTCGTCATTAAGTAAAAACAAACTCTGAATGAGCCGTTTGGGCCGGGGAGAAAATCGGAGCCGGACGGGGAGCCGCCAACGACAGGGGAGCTACCAGTTGAAGTTCTCGAAAGTGAAGCGTTTTTTAGCCATTAACAAAACGCCCAAATTGGCCATGTAGTCTGTGTCTGGGAATGCGAAGTCGGTCATAATTCTCCGAGCTCCGTTTATTCCTCAAAGTAAATCAAAGGAACCCCCACTCCATAATTGCTGCTCGCCACATGTCATCGAAGACTTCGTATATAAGGCAGTTGTATTGACGAGAGCAAGACTCCTCGCTGTCGATCCACTCGTCGAACATCTTCGAGCATTTTGTACGTCGGTTATACTACTCAAGGAACGCTAGAATATGCGAGTGGGGCATAATGCGATGGCAGAGCCCATACAATTTATCAGTCCGTCATCGTCATTGAAAGCTGTTTTTCTTACCACCAAGAAGACGCCAATGTAATATTTAGTAGCTCTTCAACTTCCTGTCTTCCACGCGCAATACAAAGCACTGCTGGCTCAGATAACGGGGTGCCTGACCCCTAGTGCCAAGATTGACCTGTAATAACAAATCAGGAATAATGAGTATATGATCCAATAACTGAAATATAACGAGGCTTACGATTACTTCATCCCTATCCGCATCGATGCGGATTTTAAACAACATGGAGTTTACGTGCTTCGATCTGGACACCATGAGCCCCATCTCCGCCCTCACTTTTATCCACGAGATGTTCCCAGAGTATGGATTCGGTGCTTCCAAGCCCTTCGGTGCACATCTCCTCAACTTTCAGCGACGTCAAGTATCAATTCAGCCAATCCCGGTGCATTTCCCCATCAGTCGCGGCGACACCGTAGATGAGATCCAGGCTGAATTTCTGGCCACGCATAGAGTTGTGCGCAAAGCACCGAGCACCGAGCCTTCAACCCCGGGTGCTGCTCACGTGTCTCTTACTCCATCTTGTGCCAGAGGTATTCCGATCTTCTGCCCTGTACGAGAAGTAAGGCTCGAAGCAGCTGCCGCAGAGGCCAACGAGACAACGTACCCGTTATCTAGTCCGATGTCAAATATCAGCAAGTCTTCCACTCTGCCTTGATTCGCCTCTTCCTGATTGTTGAAGAAGTGGGTCGTCCGAAAAAAGGTCCGTACGCCAGGGGCGGAGAGCGCATGTGACTCCAGCCCTCCATAGTTCCTGACTGCTGAGAGGATTCATGACTGTTTCCAGATTTGCATCTCTCCACAGTGATTCGCCAACCGCCTCAGCAACTCTTCACACTATTTAGACACTCAAAGTAGTCGTCAAAGTAGAGAACCCAGCACTATCGACTCTATTCTGATCGAGCCAGGCCCAAGTTGACACCACTAATTGATGATGAGGGTCTCGTTGTTCGATCGGCAACGACGCTTGACGCAGCAACTCTTCTAGCTCGAACACAGCGCCGATTGTCCACGTCTGTGCGAGCTTTGTGGGCCTTTCGGACCTCGATACTGTCGTCGAGGACGAAGAGGCGCAGCGACAAGCGATAATAATAGCTGAGAGATTTGATGAACAACAGTAGCTCCGACTTTTTGTCCTCTGCCTTACTGTATTGCTCAAGCTCCATAGTCATACCGGTGTGATCAACTTGACGACGCAGCACGCTCTTCTCCATAGGCTTCTCCGTGTTGAACACCGCTGCCTGTCTGCGTTGATCTATGGACCTGTGCGTTGGTTTTAGGCACTGATTTCTCAGTGCTTCGACGGCGTCTGGTCGGGGGGATGAGGCGACCGGCTCAGCAGTCTCGGAGAATCAATTCTCGTAGAAATTCTTCCGCGATGTCGAGGAAGTGTCGCCATTAAACCTAGTTTCCTGGAATGGAACAACGCCTCGAGCTTTACTGCTCTGTATCCTTCTTCTTCACGGCAGATTTCAAGCAAGTTGCATTCTGTACATATAAATAAACTTGTCTTCCGAATAGGAGATTACTAAAAAACGAAATGAGTAGTTCCAGAGACTCAGTAATAGTATATCTTATGCATTCAGTTTCACGTTCTCTTCTCCGCACATCGAGGGGCGCAAGGCCTGAAACTCCATCGTGAAGATTGTGAATGATAAAGTGAAAATATACGCGGCTACAGTACCGAGAGCGCTGGTTTATAGTCTCTGCCTGGGCGTTCGGTTTTGTATTCGGATCCGGAGTCCAACTCCTGAAGATCGTGCCTTATAGCTTTTCTGTCGTTGGACTTGTTCATTCTATGATTGTCCGTGGTCCATTGCTTGACACTTATTCTTTCGCCGGTGTTCTGCGTCTTCTCATGACCGCTGTCTTCGTGACCAACCTCTTCTTCCTGTGGTCGGTTCCTTCCGATCTTGCCCACTGTTCTAAGCGTCGATTTTTTGTCCTTTGCGCCATTGATGGCTTCCATCGCCGCCTTTATGTCTGCGGTGAGGCGACTGAATGTGTTCCTGGCCGGTTTGTTTTTCCCCTTTGCCGCTTTTTCACCTTTCGACTAGGCGAAAATCCGAAGCTCTATCTTCGTATTGCGCGATGATTCTATATTGATAGAGTATAAAAATCTTCGAATTTTCCCGTGCATTAAGAATTCTATCACTTGTGACCAGCCGATTCCAATATATCTCCATGCCAAAACTCACCATCGTAATCTTAATCATACCATGTTTGGTACTGTAGGCAGAAGGAATCTTAGTAGCTTTGCTACGCTTGAAATCTTGAGTGGTGTCCGGTGATACTGAACGCTGGTGATAAACCGCAATACAGTATACTGGCAAGCTGGTCTCCGATCTTGAGTACGTCGTAAGCGATTAGATTGGTCTTGTTCAAGGTTGCTAACATGCAGTCGTTGTTCTGAAAACCTTGCAAGAGAAAAGGAAAGTCTAAAGAATATTTTGACACCTCAGGTCCAGAGTTTCCAGAGACTATAGCAAGAACAAAGAACAATGCTGTAGTAAGATAAAGACAAGAGTATATATAGCCTGAAGAACCTCTGGCCCAAATAAGTGCAGTCTCATACCCACTCGTACATAAGAACCTCGCATGAACATTCCGGATTTTGAGACCGCAATGCATAATACAGCTTGCAGCCATGAATATAGTAAAACTAGTGCACCCATACCACTTCATTACCTAAAAGCCACGCACGATCTGCGCACATCTTCCTAAGCAAAGGATATGTCTGATCGTACGTACTCTCAGCAGACGGACTTGCAGGCGAGTAGAAGTACCTTGAGAGAGAGGTCATCTACATCAGGGCGGGGCATGACAAGCGATAGTTAGGGTTTCTTGATAAAAACTTGACTGTCTGAATGATGTGTAAAGTATGAAGGGTATTATCAACATTCTTACTCACAAGGTCTAGCGACTTAGCAGTAGACTCTTCTGTACCCTCTTTTGCCATATGACCATCTCGGAGAAGGCTCGCTGGCGCTGCGGGACCAGAGGGGGCGTCGGGGCGCGAGTTCGAGGCACGGGGGCGGGAGGCTCTGGAGACGCTAAGAATCTAACGTCTCAGTCAATCGACTTTGAGCACCTTCTTGAAGATCCTGCAATGCCGTTGAGATATTTTAGTTCAGATGTATCGCCTCTCTTGATGTGCGACTCTAGGGTCTTTTGTATGGGTGAAAGGGTTCGGAGTGACTGACTGATCGACGGATTGGTTTTTCGGAAGTTGTCCAAGTGCTCTATGCCTTATCTTGCACCGTATTCGGCTCCCTCTTCAGAAAATTTAGCATATGATTGCTGTCCAAGCAGCTTTGACGTCCTTTCTTTCTGCTGTAGCTTGAATCAGCTTCTAGCTCACGGAGAGATATAGTGGTTCTTAACAACTATCTCCTGCCACATTCGTGGCAAGAGGTAACAAGCCGCAATTCGAAATCTGAACCGTGTTTTCCGATAGAACACCGGGTGACGGCTCATAAGTATTGTGTGCTAGGATCCACCGTGCAGACTCTCTGATTCCGGAGACCACGTACAGTGAAGATGTCCTCTAGGTTCTTCCCTCTCGATCTGTAGTGTCGAGTATACATCAAAGTAGGTGAAGAAACACAGAGGAGAACTCCTGAGTACTTGGAAAGCTTTCCAAGTCCCCGGGCTTCGCATTGTATGCATATACCCATGTCATGTAAAATGTCCAGGTAAACAAGTGGTGCAGGAAATATCCATTGATAAAGCCAGCTCATTCGCTTGCCCTAACGTCATTCCCTCCTGGGAGGAGCGGAATCCGCCATTCCAATTCGTTCAGTTGAAGGCTATGCGGTAGAACTCGGGTTTTTATTAGCCGTAGAATCGTAACATCAGCGAGTGAGTGTAGACTAAGAGGATTCTTGAAGGGAAAAAAGCAACAGCAGCACTCCAAGAATTTCGCCACAACCTCCCCACTATCTCCAAGCCTTCGCCGCACTGCCCACATCTAACATCTCCACGTCAGGGACGTCGCAATTATCGCAAGATCTTCTGGAAAAGAGAACGAGGAGGCGACGCTCTAGCATCCACGTATAGCTTCAATCGCGCAAGGGCAGGTCTCTTAATCGAGAGTCTATTTACAACTCATTGGGACGCTGAGACCAGTAGCAGATGTTGTCATCCTGTTTTAGCTTTGACGAAGCAGCTACTTGATCGGTTTTCTGCTGCTTACTTGAAGCAAGTGAACGATCGGCACGGGATTCCGCTCGGGATTCAAGAGTTTGCAATCAGTTGTTCCAGCTTCTTGGGGCTGGTGAAACATTGAGTGGTACCCATAATGCCTGCCTCGAATCGCTTACTGGTCGGCACGAGCAATTGGCCTACAAGTGTTCAGTTCGATAATCAGCGGCTTTGGTAATTGTCAAGCTCGAAAGAAAGAGTAGCGATGCTGAAGAGTTTGAAATGATCGGATTCCTCGGCGTCAGCTCTGTGGCTGGAGCCGGGCTCGAGTCTTGTATCGTAGCAAAAGGAATATTTTGATGGACAGATCTTGGAAGAAGAGGCTAAAGCAATGACCAAGCAACTGGGACAGAAGTCACGTTGAGGCGTGAGTTTCACCTTGAGAACGAAATAAAGAGTTGAGGTAGGATGGCTGTAAGGACAATCGAGTAAAAGCTGTATCGAGACCAGTGTTTTCTCATCTTCGACACGACGTTTGGCTAGGTGCCGATAGGCCCTTCTGCATCTTCCCGAGTATCATATGGTTCTAAAACCACATATATCGATACTGGTAGGCCTTTTGTGCGATGGTAACCTGATTCTCAGCACGTCGTCGATTTCATTCTCACTCCCCCACCCATGCGTTGGTGTCATTTTGATACCGATTGTTCGTTTTGATAATAGATAGTATATTTCGGCTTGGGATACAGCAGAGGATTCAAAGACGGTCCAATGCTATGCCAACGGGCCGACGGCATTTGCCATGTGGTGGTGACATGTTTTCTCCCTAACGCGAACTTGTAGAAAGAATTTCCACGCGACAAGGAAACAGTAACAAATTAGGAACTATAGTATACGAACGAAGAAGCAGAGATGAACCCGACTCCGAATCGCTCACAAACAGTGAGTGGGTCTTATCTTTCCTAGCCTCCGAAGAATCAAGGCCGAACAATCGGCAAGACTAGCATATTGGTTCTTCGTCGATGGCTTGAAGGGGTTTGTAAAGCTCCACTAGGAGTAGTCTGTATGCCTCGAAGCCACATGCTGCTTGAGTTCGCTTGTCGTAGGCTTCGGTTCGAGATTCGAGTCCATTGGCTTCGAACTCACACCCTAACAGGCGTTCCAGAGATATCCACTCACTTCCTAATCGGAGGATCATAGTCAAACGACTTCGTCAGTCCTGAGCCCACAAGAAGTTGAAGAGCAATGACCAAAAGAAGCACACCACATTCATGTTGATATGCTTGGTATGATTCATGGACTGGAGGAAAGATTCGGCTCCCAAAAGATGAAATCGAGAAGTTCATAGCGTTACCGAAGCTCACTTATGCCTAGTGAGCACTGTCCATGCTTGTCGCCCATAGCTCAATTGACTCTTTCAAGCCAAAGCACTCAGCTGCTGAGATACCATGCGCAAGCCGCATGGACAATGCCCTCCCTCTGACCGCGTTTGGTATTACTCGGAACGAGGGATGTCCAGGTGATGGCAGACGCGATGCAGATAAGCTTGTTTGTGTCTTGGTCTGCCAATGCAGCGACGAGAGGATCAACAAGTTGGATTGTTTCGACAGCATCTAAGAGAATGTCTGCAGAGGGAAAGACGTCCAGACCAGAGGACTTTGTACGGTGCGTTCGGGACCGCTAGATCGCAATTTAGAAGAGGCAAGGAAGTATGAGACTTCAGGAGGTTTACTTCAGCAGCGCGGATGCAGCCGTTACCAATGCGTCTGATATCTTTTAGTGAGGCTTGGGCATTCTCTTTAACATCTAGACCTTCTGTATCGAGTGCAAGCTATCAGCGTTTAATCGGTGTATAGTACCTTTTCCAAGACGGCTAGATTGCTATCCAAAAGAGGCAGCGAAGAATGAGACTTTAAAGGTTTGGTTCAGTAGTGCCGATGAAGCCCTTGCGTATGCGTTCGACATCCTTGAGTAAGGCTTGAGCCTCCTCTGGAATTCTCAGACCTTCCAAGTCGAATATTAGTCACCAGCGATTAGCTGGAAGAGAGAACTTTGATTAGCAGTGCGACGACTAGCAGCCCAGTACTAAATCTATAGATAATATGTAGCGAGACTCATAGGGACTCAGCGCGGAGAAGAATTGTTACACGAATCTCGATATGAGTCATAGCGAATCGTAGTTGAGATTGCCACCTATATCAGTGATCAGCTGTCCTCAAGTTGGGTATGACAATGTTGCGCTGTAAAACGAGATACTGCTATCCACCAGCAACCCCATAACTATGATGTGGCCAGCCCGCCCTCTCTCCTTATTGGACTTTGGCGCCTGTAATCGGGTCGACGAATTTATGCTGGCTGTAAAAAGTATGGTTAGCCGACTATTGCGAAGTCGTGACGGAGTGATTGCATTACCTGATACAGTGATCTGCCCAACCAAGTTTCTGACCACTATGACAGACATATATGCGGAGACAGATCACACAAATGGCCTGGTGAGCTGTACGAAATTCAACCTCTTCATCGTCTAACAGCTTTGCAGTGTCCGGGTCGTGATCATCCAAAGAATGGAAAAAGCTTGCCCAAACGGAAATCTTCAAGCTGGTCCCAAGGTGAAGAATGTCAAAGGGATTGTACTTTTTTCGTACTGCGATCCTGATAAGCCATGCAAGATCGAGACTGAAATCGTAGCTCGTCGAATCGATCAAAGGAAATGGAAAGCCACACTTCTGATTCTTTATAGTATATTTTAAAACTCATTCAGACTTCGCATCTAATCCATGAGAGTCATTCACTCTGCTAATTTTTCACCGCCTCCACAATAGCCCCTTTGTCGCCTTGGTCCAGGCCATCTAAGGTGTTCATGTCATTTTGGCTGAGCTCAAAGTCATAGACACTAGCATTTTCTTCGATGCGACTCTTGTTGTCGCTTTTTGGCAGCGGGACCCAGCCTTTCTGCAGGCAGTACCTTATCAGGACTTGTGATACGGTTTTATTGTGGGTTTTGGCGAGCTGGGTGAGAGTCGGATCATGTGCTTTTTGATTGCGAACTATCGGGGAATAGGCTTCGATGATGATTTTGTGCTTGTTGCAGTAATCGACGATGGTGCGTTGTTGACAGAAGGCGTGGAGCTGACAACACGTCAGCAGTTGATTGAACAAGAAACATGTATGATGATCAAATTGATTATTAAGGGAGAAAAGCAAGTCGCAGAGGCAGGTGAGAGAAACTTTTTGAAGTCTAAACCGAAGGAGAAAAAGCTATCAGAAAAGCAGAAAGACTCACCTCGAGCTGATTGACGTGCGGCGGCCACACCTTGGCGTAACTCTGCATCTCCTCAGTGTGGCTCACACCATAATTACTAACCCCAGCAGCCTTGACTCTCCCCTCGTCGTGCAGCCTCTCCAATGCTTGCCACATCATCTTCCTCCCCGCACTTCCCGAACTGGGACTGTGAATCAAGAAGTGGTCAACATAACCCTTTCCTTCTCCGCTGCCCCCCTTCCCAAGCCCATTATCAATCGTCTCCACACTTTGCAAGCATTTCTTGTACGTAGCGTCTGGGCTGCCAGCTGCGGCCAGAACCTTAGTTGTAAGAAAGACCTCTGAGCGCGACAGGCCGGACTGCCGGACTGCTTCACCCATCTCTTTCTCATTGGCATAATATTGCGCGGAGTCAATGTGGCGATAGCCTGTTTTGAGGGCGTGTAAACAGGAGGCTACGCAGACGGAGGACGACGATTGGTAGATGCCGAAGCCGAGACGGGGAATTTTGACGGAGGAGTTTGGTAAGGGAAGGAGGTCGGTGAGACTGAGCTTGGCAGCCATGGTGGAAGCAGGTGACACCTGTGATGGGTGAGGCCTCGTGGAGTTGTAAGCTTCTGCTACAGAATGACCCTTGTTGGTGGTCTGGTAAGTAGTGGGAAGAGGTTGATGATGGGATGAGATGTGCCTGTAGTGGTCGAATGTCAGCGAAGACCATGTGGGGCAGAAAGATTTCTTACTTCTGAAACCCTGCAGCGCTACCTTTCATGTCAGAGAATTTTAAATTTTGAGATTTTATCGATGGTGAAAATAATATCATTGCGAACAGATGGGGGAGAATGAGGTGATAGAGACCCTATGTGAGCCCTAGGAACAGAGCGCAGTAATGCGTACCAACCAGAGCATAGCGCTCCGAAGAAAGACGGTTGGTTGTGGTATTGGATTGTAGACTGTTTCAATCCATAAAATGCACCGAGGATAACCCCTTTAAGACCGTCATTTCTTGGGAAGCATGAAGTAAACTCTCGAAAACGCCTTTCGAGCAATAGCTCGCACGAAGTCGAGATAATCATTCTTCTCCATAAAATAGTACTGACACTCAGATGGCCAGAACAAGATCATTTATAATCTCCTTCCTGGCTGCTTCCATATACCTATAATGCTTTTTCACGCCACCTGTATGCCCGTTGCCGCTCTTGAATAGCTCACATCTTTACACGAAGAATCGGCAGAGACGTCCACTTCCTCTAGACTTCCTTGCAAGCTTCCAGACAGATTAAGCATATCTTGCCTGTGGCCCTGACATGCGTAGATTGAACGCAACGATGTCCTTGAACTTTGATGGGAACAATCGATTGGTGAACCCAATTCGGCCCACCTGCAGCATCGAGTGCGTCGACAGTGATGGTCCAGGATAACATTGCCAGACGAGATGCGCAACCAGTGCACCATCACCAGGGTTATGATTCACGCAGAGGTAGCGCTGGCGTAGGCCTAAAACCGTAGTGAAAAGGTTGCAACGAAGGCCTTTGAGTACTTGAAGTAAGCAGAGCGAAATGTGACAGCGAAAAGTAGAGATTTCTCAGATGGTTAAGGTTTAGGCTGAGCTTTTGACGACGCCGCACCTATCACGTAAACCATGAGTATGGATACACTTACCAGTGTGATGAAACAGAAACCATAATGCACAAATTGATCAACAAGTCAACCAGACGTGTATGTTGTTTGGATACCAGACCTACTCCGAACACCTGGTTCTAAGAGCAATATGTCGTGCTTGTTCTTGGAGTAGAGGGTCGTAGCCTTGGAACTTTCGGGTGAATATGTTCGGAGCTCTAAAATCGATATAAGAACATGTAGAGCGGCTAGGGCATGACATACCTCGCCAGGTCTGACAGACTATGGATGAGGTCAAGCTATATCAAGCGCAGGTGCAGCGATATCATCAGCCGGGTGTGAAACATCATGAAACAGAGAATCATGATGTAGTATATGCCTGTAAAGGAGATGCTTTGGTCATGGCGCTTTGCCGTAAATGGTTCTTGGATTCTATATGGCGGTCTAGTTTCATGATCGAACGACTGGCCCATACCCTAGAAAATTGAGGTAATCAGCTTCCGTCTTTTTTCGAATTGAGTGCTGAATATCCCGCATGGGAGCTCACCACGCTCGCCTGGCCGTGGCTGACGCAAGACAGGGAACTTCGGACCCGGGCGTCCATCCACTGAAGTGTGATCGTGAGCGCCTTCGCCAGCACTGGGTTGCCCACCTTCTGAGTGTTTCTCACAATCGCCATTTTTCATTTGTCTTGCCCTCCTCCTGGCGGGCGAGTCCGGCACAGGCACGGGAAGCCCTTTCCCTTTGTTTTCTTCACATTGTGTCTTGTCCCCATATTTATCTAGAGGCTTTGCAACCAGTGCTTCCAGAATCACCAATAATTCCCTTTCGTCGTTTCTTACCCTGACCCATTCCTCCCAAACGTCCCACCACCACCCATGCGTCTTCCCGTCTCTTCCCAAGTGCCCTCCAATACCATCGCTAGCGACCCGCCTCTCCCACGGCTTGTCCACGATATAATGTAACCCTCTGACCTCTTCATCCCGCCATATATTTGGATGCCAGTTTTCCATTGTCTTCAGTGCATTGTATTTCCAGGAGACCGGTAGCCATTTGTGCAGGAAGAAGCGGGCCATAAAGTCCTGGTCTGGGAATTGAAAGGTCGATAGCTCTTTGGAGCTGTTGAAGTATTCGAGCATGGAGTCCCAAAGTGCAGATGAAGGGTTATAGACGAAGAGACCCCCATTGAGAAGGCAGTGGGTGTGGGGTGGCTCCTCGTCTTCGGGCACCGGTGTTCCAGCGTCAAGAGCGGAAGGATGCTCCAGTGGAGTATACCCGCAGTTATCGGCGTTCCAATTGTCGGGCGCCCAAGAGTCGTGGTCCAGGTTGCACACACACCCATGATTAGCCGCTATCCAGTCGGTGGCCGGCAGTGGGGTCTCGAAGACACCATCCATATTCTTGTAAATCGTGATGTCGGCGTCGAGGAAAACGCATCTGTCGTAGGTGGTAAGCTCGAAAGCGCGGAGCTTCGTCCATGTGTCTTCGAAGCGGGCTGCTATAAGGGTGACAGGGCCGGAGGGTAGGAGTGGCTCGACTGGGTGAACGACGACGAGCGGATTGTGTTGGGATTCGAGCTCAAGAGCGCGGAGGCTGCGTTCTGGCAGACTAGGTGTTATTAGTACGACGAGGGGATAGGCGGAGGCATGTTTGCGGAGAGTGTAGGCTAGGGTGATTACGCCTGGGAGATAGGAAGCACGCGTAAGAAGAGTGACCCAAGCACGCTTGGAAGAGGTCGCAGCCATTGACAGTAGGGAATACAGGTGCAATCAAGAAAGGAGAAGAGAAGTGTTAGATCAGAGGGAAAGAAAATCTAGTGCGGTTGCTTGGAAGAGAGTTTGGCGGTGGTCTATGCGCTGATGAAGTCATCCCAAATCATGCGTAAAAGGTCAAATGCGCCTTGCAGAATTTGGCTTCGAGGGCATTGCAATTGGGTCATGGACAACAGAAATCGAACGCGAATTGTCGAAGAACAATTGCGTGGTTGTAATCTTGGAGTACCTATCATGATCTAAGGAAGGGGCTGGCCGAAAGCACGTGACACGCTGGCCAAGTCGCCTGCCTGACCAGCGTCGCGTACCCATGCTCAGATACATTGTCTATCTCATAAATCTATAAATCTATATACGGAATTCGAACGTGCCGTCTTGATACCAGCGCTCCTTAAGCCTTCTCATTAATCCTCAAAGCCTCCTTCCGCTGCTTCCTCGCCTTCGGGCTCAAGGTATCCCTGATTTTCTTCAAACCACCGAGGTAAAGCCAGGACACGACAAAAACTCCAATGAAGTTGAATATACAAAAAGCCCAGAAGATGCCGTAGTCATTCCATTTCTGCGAGTAATATACGTTGAAGCCTGCCGCGAACTCGTCGCCAGTCGCATACTGGCAGAACTCGCACAGGCCGTTGGCGCCAGCTTGGACGTAGCCTCCAGCTTGCGCAATGTAGGGTCCCGTATACTGCTGGCAGCTTTGACCTGGTGGAGGCGTGAATCGTGCAAATTCGTTCTGGGCGCATGTGACTTTCCGGCCATGGGTTGCCACGCCGAGGAAGCCTTCAAGGAGGTAGTGAAATGGGGTGAGCCAGTACATCCATGACCGCCAGAACTGGTTGGATATATCAGCGACTGGGTTGAGGTTTGAGGGTAACAGGATGAAAGAGACTTACGTATGGTAATGCAGCGAACGGCACAACGACACCGCAGAAGGAGACGATGAAGAGAAAGAAGACCGGCAGTAGCAGACTGGCAAGCAGCTCATTCGGAGCCATTGCTGCGACTAATTGACCAAAGCTTATATAGAAGAGCTCGAACATCATGAGCAGTAACCAGGTGTATCCGCTGTCGAAAGCGGATCGATATCGCCCGATCGCACCCCACCACCAGCATTGGAAGTAGATCGTACCAGCTAAGATCGAGTAGGGGATCTCCACAAGTACGGCACCCGTCACGAACGCGATCCAGGAGTAGATTTTCGATCTGGCCTCGCGTTGTTGAAAGATCTGGCGGAATTCGAGGTATTTGGGCTGGAGCTGCTGCATTAGTGGTGGCGCAATTGTGAGTGTCATGAAAATGGAGAAGAGTCGCGACTGCTGGTCAATGGTTGAGTCGCCAATATGGTAAAAGGTGAAGGAGTTGAAAAGACCGGTCAAGATATGGAGGAACATCTTGCCAACAACGTACTCGGGCGTTCGCCAGTACGAGGTGAAAGAGCGTTTGACGACAGAGTAGACTTGCGTGCTGAGAGGCATGGCGTACTCCCGGTCATCGTCTGTCGCCCGTGTAGTCGATGCACTACGACGGTCGCTGATCATGGACTGTATCTCCTCCGAGCGTTGAGTGTATTCAGGCGAGCTGGCCCATACATCGCCCCAGTCCTGACCTTTGTAGTCCGGATTTCCGGCACCGATTGCTTCCAACATGTATTCTGCAGGATTGGCATTGTGTGGGCACTCCTTCGCGCCATTGCGCTCAAAATATCCGATCATTTCTCGAGAGTCTTTCCCAAGTGTTCCGTGGTATACCACTCGCCCACCAGATTTTAACAGGAGTAGCTCGTCAAAGTATTCAAACAAAACAGCCGAGGGCTGATGTATGGTGACTAGCAGTGCTTGGCCGCTGTCAGCAAGCTTCCGAAGGAATCGAATGATATTAAATGCTGCAGCAGAATCAAGACCTGAGGTTGGCTCGTCCAAAAACAACAGAAGCTCGGGTTTACTGGCGAGCTCAACCCCAATGGTCAAGCGTTTCCTCTGCTCCTGGTTAAGACCCACGCCAATTTTACCAATGGTAGCCCCGGCAATAGATCTCATCTCAAGAAGATCAATGATTTTCTCACAGTACTCATATTTCTCCTCGACTGGAACCTCCTTTGGCTGTCTTAACAAAGCGGAAAAGCGTAGAGCTTCTCGAACCGTAGCTGTTGGCTCATGTACATCCATTTGTTCAGCGAAGCCCGTAGCGCGTTGGAATGATCTAGGCAGTGGCCTGCCATCCACAAGGAAATCTCCAGTGACCACACCAAAGTTGATACGCTGCGCCAAAGTATTCAACAACGTGCTAAGCGAAGTCAGCACATGGGCGTGTCAGGCAAGGGAGGGGTAAGTACGTCTTGCCTGCTCCAGAAGCCCCCATGAGTGCTGTTAACTTCCCTGGTCTGACATAGCCTTGGACATCGTTGAGGAGCTTTTTTTCTCCTTTCTCGAGGGGTATAGTATAATTGACCTTTTGATATGTGAAAACGGACTCATTCCCGGCGATGCCTTTGGCTGCACCTTCAGAGTCAGAGCCGCTCGACTCAGTGTCAGCCAGCTTTTCGGTACCCGCAACGCCAGCTTTCTCTTCATCTTCGGGAATGCTCCCCTTCTCCATCGCTTTCGAAACCGACTTTGGTGCTTGGCCTCTTTTGAATATGGTGACGGCCCCTCCGCCGGCATTAGGCTTTTGAATTTCCATACCAAGCATGGTGAGAGCGACGAAGAAGATCCAAAACCCAGCGATGATGCCAAAATTACGCCATAAATGTGACCGTTCATATGTGAAAGCAATTCTTATGTAGTCGGCACCACTAACACTGGTCTGGCCAGGCTGCGAACCTTGTAACGTGCACGATTGATATTGTGGACTTGTACCAGGCCCTTGAGGGACCAGGTTGGGAGGGACACACGTGATATCGAAATTGTAGAACTCGTTAGCCATCAGCGCTTCGAAACCATACTGAACAGGATTGATCCAGATGAGCCACTTGAACCATGGATGCATTTTCGATGGTGGAATCAAATAACCTGTATAGACGATGAGGATTTGTATGGCAAGACCTGTGATTCTCGTCGCAATATCAAGTGACTTTGTTAAAGATCCGATGGCGCGGAACAAAGAGTACATGGTCATTGTGATAATCCACAGTATGAGGAGACTGATGAAGAATTGGGATGCAGTTTTCGAGAGTCCCGCCATCCAGTACACCACGATATCGAAGATGAGGACTTGTACCAGGACAAGTGGGGCGTCGACAACAGTCTGCGCAATTGCATACGCAGCCGGCCTGTGGAAGGAGCTAATTGTGGACAATTAGCGATGATCTCATCCAAAGGGTATTCCAGACTTACAAGCTCTTGTGTTTCAGCATGATGGGTCTGCTGGCAAAAGCCGACGTCAATTCGGCAAGCGCAAGCAAAGCGTTGAACAGGAGCATAAAGAAAAGCACACCACCTCGAGTAAAGACGCCAGCAGAGTTCCTTGGCATATTATAGAACAACGATCCGACGATCAAAGCTTGAAAGAGGATGCCGCCCCATTTACCGACCAGAGACTGTTGGTCTCCAAACATGATCAAGAATTGACGATGGGTGCAAGCAGTGACTTGTTTGTAGAAGGGCAAGGTGTAATTCTTCTCTTTGGTCGCTTTGGTCTGGGAGTCTAGCCGTTCCTTTCGTTGTTGCTCGATCTCTTTCTCGAAGTCTTCGATATCCATGACGTTTGCTTTATACACTTCGCTATTACGGTATGCGTCCTCGAATTGTTCGGCGGATCTAGGAATGCGGTCTTTGTACCCGGGCATGATCTCACGCTCATGCTCGTCGGTCACAGAGGTGAGAAAATCCGCCGTGGTCCATCGAGCGGGTCGCGAGAAGCCCAGGTTCTCAAAGTAAGCAGCAGCATCCTCAGTCGGCCCGTAATACAGACACCTCCCTTTGTCAATAAGAACTACTTTGTCGAAAAGATCGTACAAGCTTTCGCCTGCTTGGTAAAGAGCAACCGAGGTGGAGATATTTGCCATGTTGGTGAGCGACCTCAGACTCTGGACGTATTCCAAGGCGGTACTGGCATCAAGCCCTTTCGTTGAATTGTCCCAACATTGGATGCTGGCTTTGGTTATCATCGCCTCAGCGATACTAACACGCTTCTTCTCCCCTCCGGATACACCTCGGACGAATTCGTCACCAACTTTCGTGCCCAGCGTATGCTCGATCCAGAACAGCTTGGCGACGACCTTGAGGAATTCTTGTCTATAGTCGTTGCGGCTTTCGCCCTCATTTCGCGAAGCCTTGCCCGGGGTTCGAGTCTTGAGCGCAAAGTCGAAGGTATTCTTGACACTCAGTGTGGCGTAATGCAAATCGTCTTCGGGGTTGTAAACAACCTCTCCACGGAAACGCTTCCCCATCGTTTTGGCATCGGTCCCACCGTACGTGACATCTCCGTCAATTTTCTCGTATCCAAATCTCTGATTGGCCAAGACCTTGAGGAAGGTCGAGCATCCTGACCCAGGCCTCCCCAAGACGAGTAACATCTCTCCGGGGCGAACGCATCCCGTGAACTTGTTGATGATGGTCCGCACCGGCACTTTGTGAGACACTTTGTTCTTTCCGAAAAGTCCAGCCAGAGCTCTTGGTAGGTTAAGAAAGAGATCACCCAGCGTTGGCTGAAGGGCTGCGCCAAGACCCAATCCTTTCACCGTGAGGTCCCTGAACACCAGCCCTACATGTCGCGTTTTCTCTTCCTCCGACTGCTCAAGCCTGTTCTTGCCGAACATGCGCGACAGTAGCCGTTCAATTTCCACTAGTTCATCTTGCGAATGACTGACCTGCGGCGAAATATATGAACCCTGGCGACTGCTGGTATTTGTCCTTTTCCTACTTAATGCCTTGAACAGGTCCTCTCCCGTCGTTCGACTTGAGGCCTTTGGCGCTAATCCGGGGCGATTGGACTTATCTCCAGTAGGCCCAGTTTTGATCGGAGCGAAGCCGCCGCGCTCGTCGACCTCATCTTCCGAAGGTGGTTCGGTCTCAATCTCTGCTGCCGATAAGGGTCTGTCGCCTGGCGAGACATCGTCTGCCGGATACAAAGCGGATTGTGTAGGTTGGTCGGACGCCTCAATTGGAAGCTGGGTAGTCCCCTCAGTCGCTTGGGGTGTGGATGGATCAACAGCGGTGGCGGACGAGTGACTGGTGGCAGGCAGCTGTTCCGCGCCATCGTTGGGGGATTCTGGGACGTGTGAAGCACGTAGATGGCCTGGGGCCAGATACTGCTCTCGGAAGCTATTGGCGGAAGTCGAGGGCCACATGCCGGGCACCTCGTCGATGTGGGGCCGTTGGGGGGTTGGATCAGCCATGGTCAGCGAGGTATGGCGAAGCGATCCATGCAATGAGATGGTCATGTACAAGTACACATCTAGGTCCTAGGCCGAGGACTGAAGAGAACAACGTGGGCGGCATGATGTTTTCTGGTGCTTACCTTATCTACTTGCATTGAACTGTTCTGCAAGGGCAACATACGGATTTTGGATTAGTCCGACGGAGTTTAGTCTCTCCGGCTTTCCATTTTATGCAAGTCAGCATATCTGCGAGTCATGTAGCCATAGCTTCCTTATGCTTTCCGCACAGAGCTTCGATCTACGTCACCTATCATGCCCTACAGATCAATCGCATCGCCGGCGTGAGGCTTTGAAGTTTACGTGATGTGATTCATTAAGTCAATGCGAGGTCGACTTTTGAGTACTTGAATGTGCACGTCATTGCCTGGTCGGGTCGGCCCTTCATCACGCCGGATCTTGCCGAGCAGGCGAGATTATGTGATCGGACTAGCTCCTCAGACTAGCTCCGGAAACAAAACCCTCCTTTCCATTGTGGTGGATCACGTAATCCTTGATTCGTGGGATAACATCAAGTAGAGTCAGGAATGTAAGATTTATGTGAGGGTCTTGAATTATCAGTAATCACAGCTTGGATATCGAACAATATCCCGACTCTGAAAGCTGTATTCCCGGTCGTTTAGACTTTCTGCCCCTCCACGAGCTACAAGATACTCGAGGTCAAAGTTCCACGTTGAGTGCTTTAGAGTCTTGCATCTTCAGAGCGCACCATGAATGCGTTGGATGAGCATGGTCGAGCTTTTGGTACACAAATGCTATCGAATGAAAAGGACACAGTACATGGTTTATACCTTCATGCGCAAGTTGTAAGCGAGTCATGATGTATCCGATTGGAGCTTTCCCAAGACGAACAGATGATTCAAGGGAAGTCGTTCCCTTAATAGATGTCCATCATGCAGTCTCAAGCCAAGTTGTCGCATGAACTCGAGCATCTGCAGGGCAAAGAGCAATTCAATTATTTCACTTGCACATTGGGCCAAGCCGCAGCTTCCAGGGCGGAACACCCACCTTCCTACGGCACTATCAACGACCTTTTCGACGAAGGATGCAAGCAAATACCACATCAACCGGCCGTAGGCTTTCCCAAACCTCCCAAAAACAAGGAAACCTGGACATACCAAGTCTTCAGTAAGTGCACATCTAGTTAATTCTGTGGCTTTCAATCTTCTACCGTCAGAATCAAGATGCCTTACGATTTTCGCTAGCGACATTCAAAAGGGTCTATAAATAGCTTGAGCTCTTTGGTTATTAGACATGTCCTTTTGCCTACACCCATCTCTCTAGTTGCCCACGTGCCTTCTAATACGGGCATTAGCCTTTAGAGACCTACAGCAAGCATCAATCTATCTAGCAAAGAACGTGTATCGAGAGTCGTACCCAGCAAGGGAGAATGTCGCTCTGCTATGTCAAAGCTCGGTAGACTTCCTTTTGACATGGCTTGGCCTGATGAGATGTGGGCATTCAGTCCTACTGATCGCGTACGTATTTCCGTTGGGTTGCAATCTCTCGGGCGCCTAGCCATGAACTGACTTCGACGCCTTGGGCTATAGGCCTCAATGCCAGCCAACTGCCATCGCACAATTGTGCAAAGAAACCAATGTGAATTTCTTGTTGTATGACGAGGCATATCATGACCTGGCTTCAGAAACGAAGAGACTGTGGCCTTCCCTGAACACATCAGTCATACACGGCACCAAACAGGCCATCAAATCACTACGAGCATCGAAAGGAGCGGCGAGTACCGATCCTTTTTCCGTACAACCGCCAGTGCTGGAGAACGACATCGCATATCTGCACCACACCTCTGGAACATCATCCGGACTACCGAAGCCAATCGCACAAAGCCATCGTGCGGCAGCAGGCGTCCTCCCTCACCTCGACGGAGAGCACGAGGCGACCTTCACTACGACACCACTCTATCACGGAGGGATCGCAGATTGCTTCCGTGCATGGACGAGCGGAGCAATGATTTGGCTATTTCCAGGGAAAGATGTACCAATCACAGCGTCGAACGTGGTCAGGAGTCTGAATGTTGCTGAGGAAGCTTCGAAAACATCGAAGACCCCTTTAGTAAGATACTTCTCCTCCGTGCCGTATGTCCTGCAGATGGTGGCAGCAGACGAGGAAGGGCTAGAAAAACTGAAGGACATGGACATGGTCGGCGTCGGCGGCGCAGCTTTACCTCATACTGTTGGCGACGACCTTGTTAATAAAGGTATCAACCTAGTCTCGAGGTTTGGCAGCGCTGAATGCGGCTTCCTGATGTCTTCCCACCGCAATTACGGGAACGATAAGGAATGGCAATACCTCCGTAGTCACGGCTCGTCGCTGCTGAGCTTCGAGGCTCAGAACGATGGCTTAGCAGAACTCGTCATTAAGCCGGGGTGGCCGCATATGGCGAAACAGAACCGCGAAGATGGCTCCTACACCACTGCCGACTTATTCGAAGCACATCTTTCAATCCCACATGCATGGAAGTATCATTCAAGAGCTGACTCACAGTTGACCCTGATCACGGGGAAGAAGTTCGATCCTGCGCCGCTTGAGGATGCGATAACTGCATCTCCCGATATCAAAGACTGCTTGATTTTTGGCAATGGCCGTCACTGCCCAGGTGCGTTGCTTTTTCGAAGCGGCGGATCTTCTGGTCTTACAGATAACGAATATCTTGAGAGGGTTTGGCCATGGGTCCAGAAATTGAACGCCGAGGGACAAAGCCATACCAGGGTATCTAGATCAATGACTGTCCTGGTATCCTCTGAGGCCGAGCCATTAGAAAAGAGTAGCAAGGGCACGATTCTGAGACGGCAGGCTGAAGAGCGGTACAAAGCGTTAATCGAGAAAGCCTACCAGAGCGAGCCGATAGATAGTGGTGACAGTGGCCAAGAAGGACCATACGTACCGGATCATGATGTGCCGATGGCCGTGCTTGACATCGTCAAGTCTGTGACTGGGTCAAAGGAAGCAATACCAGCAGACGAAGATTTGTTCGCCGCTGGCGTGGACTCCGTTGCTTGCATGCAGATTCGTGCTCTACTGCAAAGCGTGAGTTGGCTTCTAACCTTGTAATGCTTGATGAGTTATGTGGGACTGATTGCCTTACAGAAACTCTTGTCACGCAGTGTACCCCCGTTACCGCTCAATGTGGTCTACGACTGCGGCTCCATCCAGGCGTAAGTTTCCTGGTAACAATGAGGATCTCCCACTACTAACATCTGGCGTAGAATCGCAAAGTATATCGTCAACATCCGCCACGGCAAAGCCATCGAACAAGAAGATGAAATCGAGCTGATGCAAGACCTTGTGCAGAAGTACAGCTCCTTCGACGACCTCAAAACCCCTTTCGCAAACCACGACAGCACCTTGAATCAAAACACTGCTACCAACGGCCATAGCCCCTTCGGCACCAGCGAAGTCATCGTAAGTTTGACCTTTTCTGCTCTCGACTGATTCCTCTTTGACCTCTCTTCCCCTATTCCTTCCTTCTTCCTTCCTTCCCCCGCTAAGCAACCACCCACAGATCCTCACCGGCGCAACCGGCGCCCTAGGCGCACACCTCCTCTCCCTCCTCCTTAACCACCCCTCCTCCCCCCAAATCATCTGCCTCGTCCGCGCCTCCTCCCCCCACGCCGCCCACAAACGCGTCCACAAATCCCTCACCCAGCGCCTCCGCCCCGGTCTCCCCACCTTCCAACCTCTCTCCACCTCCCACCAAGTGACCTGCCTCCCCACCACCCTCTCCAGCCCCACCCTCGGCCTCAGCCCCACCACCTACACCGCCCTCTCCTCCTCCACAACCCTAATAATCCACGCCGCCTGGACCGTAAACTTCACCACCCGGCTCCGCTCCTTCAGCCCCCACCTCGCCGGCCTCTCCCACCTCCTCGCCCTCGCCCTCTCCGCCCCCCGCCCCCCACGCCTCCTCTTCTGCTCCTCCACCGCCTCTGTCATCGCCTCGCCCCCTCCCATCCTCGAAAGACTTTCGCACGACCCGCTCACAGCATCCCCGCTAGGATATTCCCGCTCCAAATGGGTCGCGGAACAGATCTGCGCCAGGGCGTGGAAGAGCGGGGGGAGGGTGGCGGTGTGTAGGATTGGGCAGCTGTGTGGAGATGGGGATAACGGCGTGTGGAATAGGAGCGAGGCGTGGCCGCTGATGCTGGGCGCTGGGGGGGTGATGGGCGCGCTGCCGCGCCTGGGGGGGGAGGGGTTGGGGTGGTTGGCGGTGGATGAGGCGGCGAGGGCGGTGTTGGAGGTTGCGGGCGTTGAGGTTGGTGAGGGTGGGATGGTTGGTACTGGCGGTGGGGCCGATACAGCTAGCCCCAGCAACACACACGGTATCGATGCAAAAACGCCCGAAATCGAAGAAGAAGTCCCCATCTATCACATCCTCAACCCGGACAACACCCGCACATGGGACGATCTCCTCTCCTGGGCCTGCAGACTACACCCTTCCCTCGAGGTCCTACCTCCGCAAGAATGGATCGCTAGGCTCGAAGACCCGGATGGGAGGGGGGTGGGGCATTCTGCGAGGAAGCTTGTTGGGTTGTGGAGGGGGGCTTATTGTGATGGGCAGGGGAATGGGGGGGAGTGGGAGGGTGGGGATGGGAAGGCTGCAGAAAGCAAGGAGAAAGAGACTGGTAATGAGGTAGGGGATGCTGCAGATGGTGGGGAGGGAGGGAAGAAGGGCGAAAAGAACGGGGAGGTGGTGTTTGAAATCGAAAACGCGAAAAAGGTATCGAAGACGATGAGGGCGGTAAAGCCAGTGAGTGAGGAGGCGTTTGGAAGGATGTGGGCCTGGATAGGGGCGAATGTTGGGGAGGGGGAGGTGGCGGGGGAGGTGGAGGCGAAGGAACAGAGCAAGGGGGAGGTGGGGGGTTTGGAGATGGGAGGGGAGGGGAAGGAGGGCAGGAGTGGCGGGGACGGAAGTGGTATATGAGATTTCGGGGCGATAGAGAAAGGTTTGCTATATGCAGGTGGGATGATCGAGGTGAGTAGTAGCAGAGGGAATTCAACATTACTTTGCTTGCCCGATGCAGGACTTCATAAGAGACTGTGGCACGATCCCTGAAGTACGATCTTCTATCATTGTATCAGGCCCAGCAGGCATTCTATGATGGCCAAAAGACGAAATGACTATTTCACCATGGGCCTACATCGGGCATGGCACCCATTATAAAGGCGCGTAACCGTTGAACCGTTCATCATTCCTCGGTGATTGGAGCTTTTCACGAATAACAGCGCGGACTTGTCGGCAGCCATTTCTGCGATGGATTCACTATCTCCAGCGCTGTTTCTGCAACACAGTCGTGGTCGAAAGCCTTGTCTCGTCTTGCGGACAGGGGATGGCTACAATCAGGGTCTTGGCATTAGAAACGTATTGACAGCCTGTAAGGTGGCTCGTGAAGGGTTGATACCGGGGTCTGAAGTCGTGATCCATGCCAAGCGCTGCCGGATGAGCAACTTCGTGATGGGAGCGTCCTGTGTCGTTGGGCGGTTCGGTTGGAATGTTCCTGGATGAGGAGGAATAGTCAGATTGCTTGGCTTCATAGCGGCAGTATGGGCCCTGACGACGGTACACTCAAGATGCAAGTGACAGACTTACCAGAGTCATCGTAGTACAAGCATAGGACAGCCAAAGCCACCCCAGCGGATAGGTCCTTGCCACTTGGACATACGAACAGTAAGCTTGGAGCTCGGTCCGTTGTATCGAATCTGGCAATGAAAGGAGGTACTCGCTGAAGCTGGCTTCGAAGAGCACGGCTGCCGAGCTTTCCTGATCCGCAAGCGAGATGAAGCATCTTCTTCGACTTTCCGGGATGCACCTCTATAGCTTGTATGTCCTGTTGGTCGGCGCAGAAGATGATGCCATCAAAGGTTGCAGTGTCCAGCTCCCCCAGTGGGCCGACGAACATATTCTGTGTGCGTCTGATGAGTGTCGCAGTAGGGCCGACAGCAGCTGGTGTCTCAATATTGAGCCTATACACTAAGGTCGGAAGGTCTTCCTCCCGAGTGCTCATAAGCATATCCTGATGTTCCCAGAAAAGCTGGGGCGTGATTCCATGAGCCCAGCTCTCGCTGTCATCGGCCGCCCCTTGGATGTATCCATCCTCGGATCCCTCGAATCCTTTAATCCGCCGGGACGCGGTACAACAGACGACAGGATAGTATGAATCTGAGCTGGAGGGTACTAAATTCGGTAGCGTTTCTGGTGTGACCCACAGTGGCCGTAGTGGTTTCGATAGCTTCTTTTGTAGACCTTCTACATCGAGCTCAAGTAGCTGGTGCCGCTTAGCTAATTCTCATTCATCAAGTCTAAGTCGCTTACTTTGGCATCCTTGACCCATCCGTCTATCTTTTCTCGGATCTGTGCAGATTCCGAACATCCTACTACCTCCTCTGGCAGGTAGACCTCGCCATCACCAAAGAGTAACCAGTTGATAACTGCACACCATATTGGTATAGTCTTCGATAACGCATCCGGCATGGCCTTGCCCCTTCTTGTAGAGTCCACAATAACACATCTAGCAGAAGCCAAGGGTATCAGCTCGCGTGCTATTCCAGCATATAGAGTCCACTCCAGCATATAAAGTCCACTGTAGCATACCCCCCAAGTTCGCCAATGGTATCCAGTAGATGTAGATTTAGCCTTCTGCAACTGAATGCGACCTGCCCAGTATGGCCATCCGTGCTCTTAAAGTAGGCACTGCCAGCCTTGGTGGAAGGAGGAATATACCAGCTGCCACATCTTTCATTGGCGATGAGAGGGAGCTTGTGTGTGGACGCAATTCGCGTAACAAATTCGGAGTCGTGGAGGATAGAGCACAGGCGGTTGTGGGGTGAGAGAGCGGATCGGCGTAGGGTGGCTATGGTCGAGGATATGTTCTGGCAGGCAGATGGGAAGATGAGCTCGTTGGGGGTTGTTGGAAACCTGGAGTGATCAACCATGCTGGCCGCCTCCGTAGTCAAGGTGGTCTCGATTGCGCCGCCGATTGCTGACAGTGACGGGTACGCAACGATCAGACATGCTGCAGGCCTGCTTGGAGTCCAGTCCAAGGGATACTGCGCATTCGGCAATATGTCACGCAAGGTAGCTTTGCTGAGAGGCACTGGATCTGTCGCGAAACAGAAACCGAATGGGAGGAATTAGTACAAGAAGCAGTCTTAGCTTCGGCGGCTGGTTAGTCATCCGGAAAGTCCAGGCCTTTTTCTGTAAGGTAGTGTTGGTGGACTTCTTCTCTCGTATTACTTCTCGAAATCATCATGTAACGGTCTTGCAGCTTCTGTCAATGGGAAACCCATCGATCTAGTATCGCTTCTATAATCAAACACGCTGCTGGTGGCGAAAACATCTTCGCCGCACTCTGAGACCCGTCTTCTCTCCGTTTATCTCCATCCTTATCCCTCCCTAAAACGCTTCAATGTGCCCTCCGCTCCCATGAAAACATCGCTTCCTCGGATTGCTTGGCTTTGAGAATAGCTTGCCGAGTCAAAGACCTGTGAATGATTGGCGACCGGAGTGGGACCATCTGCACCAGGCTTGATGAGAGCATCCTTCTCAGCTGAGTCTGGAAAGGTACGATACACCGCTGTAGCGAATAAGATAGGTGCAATCCACTCGTTGAATTCCTTAGGATCCAACTGCTTCCAATGCGCCTCCCAGATCTTGACGCCAGTGGTGCGCAACCACGTGAAGAACTCCTCGTCTCTCTCACTGATAACTCGGTCGACAAATATGGCAGCTGCATCAGTCGGATTCTCGAGAGCTCTAGGAGCGACGATACCGTTGGAGGCGTTCGGGTCCTTGCGCTTCAGATCCCAATAGTAATGCAATCGGGCCAAGCACCACTTCTGGGCGTCGGAGGCGCCGGCGAATGATGGTCTATTTTCGAACACAGCATCGCGGTTGTTGAGGCAATGTGCGTTAGCACCCTGAACTCGGCGATTGACAGCTTTGACGGCTGGTGTGTCATTTCCTAGTTCCCAGAACGGCCCCTGGCCTTTTTCGCGAAGGCGGTGAACGATGGCTTCGAGCTCTTTCCTGGCCTGTATGTCGAAACGTCTGATAACTGACGTGGACCGCTGCCTGCTAGTGGAACCGCTTAAGACCAGGATACCGCCTTTCCATGCAGACAAGGCCGGCAGTTGCGGAGGAACGACGTCTTTGTAAGATTCAGTCCAGGTCTTCTCGAATGACTGTTGGATGAGGGCGAGCTGCATGGCATAGCATTCTGAAAGCACAGCTTCAGGTGGGAATTGTCCACAGAGCTTGATGTAGGCTCTCCGAGTCGGTGTGAGAGCTTCTTGTAAGACAGCCATCTCTTCTCGATTCGACGGTCGCTTGTCTCGGGCATCCTCAACACGATTGCTGCTTGGCTTCACGACCTTGTAAGGATATGTGGGATTGGAAGTGTGGTCTGCCTCTGTGAGTGAGTGAATGACAGATCAGAACGGGATGTATTGTAAGCTAACCTTGGGGATGTTTGGTAAGAGTGTCCTTATCCGTCACGGCATAGATTGGCATTCTGAAAGGGCCTTCTGAAATGTAGCTTCAGATCCGATCAAGCACTCGATGGTATATCCAGAATAACTTCCTGGGATATTGACAATCAGATACGTCTAAGCATATGAGCGTCAAAGGCGTTGCGTCAAAGCTATTGCAAAGAATCAGTAAGATGTTCATGTTGAAGCTTCTATCAACATCATCAACACGACCAACACGCGCCTGGTCCAAGCTAGTGACATCTGAGGAAAACTCGGTAGAATCACTCCGTGACTGTCAGGGCCCGCACATCTGTTGGACAATACAATTAGTACTTTGGAGAGCCCTTTCAGTACCGAGTGGCATCCATACGGCAGGCACTGCACCCTTCAGAGTTTTACTGATATTCACAAAATTCACAGGCAACACCGGTACTTTCAATGGCTAATAGAACATTATGACCCGCACAACTCTACCTATCTTAAAGCTATGAGAACACAGGCTGTGTACAAACGGACCTCTCCTCCCATGAATGTTCTTAATCAACCTTCGAAGCTGCTACCTCCACAAGCTTGTCCACCAAGCTACCAAACTAGGCTTGTAGCACAGCCGTTGCTCCACCATGCAGCAATTGCAGAACCAGTCGCTCACTTAAGTGAGGCATATCCAACCTCCGCTACCTCGTTCAAGATGCAACGCAGCCTTGCTCTTCTCCTATGGCTATTGAGAGTCAGCGAACGCAACCCGAAGGTAGTCAACGCTGAGCTTCCGAAGCCCCTCCTTTGCAACCTAGGACATCCTTCGCTTGGGCCAAAGGTTCAAGCCTTTGTCGGCAGGGGCGGCGCATTGGTCGCTTTCCAATCGTCAAAGCCAGTTTTCCAGGGGCCCTCCACTTCCTACATCATTTCGAGTCAGCATTCCCTCTTGAAGTTAGCGGATAGAGACATAAGGCATGTCTTTCGCGCGAATGCTCGCTAGACATGCCTCAACGCTCTTGAAACGCTTGAAAGGGAGAAAAGGAGGATCAAAATGGTTAACCTACGTAGAGGAATCCTACGTCGCGCTCGGCCTTCTTCTGCTTCTTGGACTTCCTCTTTGTGGTCGCCAAATAATCTTTACCCACCAGTTTGTCTACATATATGGCTTGCAGTGTGTTGTACTGGTGCCCGTAACTTTCCGTGGTCGCCTCCCTTACTTTTTCGGCGAAAGCGGCATCAACAACGTCCCAAGCTACTTTGTGTCCAAGATCGTGGTAAGTGTGCTGGATTGCTTTGTTCACAGCAATCTCGTCTGCGACTGTTTTGGGACGTTGGTCGCGAAAATTCGAGAAGATGGGCTCGCGTATTGGGTCGGCTGCTGCAGCAGACGCTGCTGTGGTTTCATCAGTTTGGCCATCCGGAGGAGTTTCTTCCGCCTCCACGTCATCTGGAAAGTCCGCCAGCTCTTTGGCCAAGTAGTCATCCAACTCATCATCGTTCTCCCAAGGTTTTACATCGTTCCAGCTACCAATGCTGGGTTCAATGGACTCCTGGTCCGCATTTGCACTTTCGCCGGACTTAGATTCCAAGCTGGCGGCAGAAATGTTTACATCAGGTGCTACCTGCGGCTTTCGCAGGACTTCATCGTCTATTTCGATCAGCGCCGACTTTTGCGGGACTTCAACGTCTATCTCGATCGGCGTTTCCATGGTGCCATGGCCCGGTTGCAAGTCGTCGACAGGACGCGTGGTCTCGGCCGTGGATATGCCTGGGTGGGTATGAGGCGCCCGCGTTACATTACGGGACGAAGCCGGACTGCCAGCAGCAGCGCGTTGAGTGTAGGAAATGTATGGCCGAGGCTGAGATAGTCTAGAAGGCGATCTCTCCGAGCCCGACGAGTGGAAGGGATGTCCTGCGTTGCCATTGGACTTCGACTTCGATGGTGCTGACTGGGTCGAGCCGCACCCGATGCGAAGCTTTTTGTGGCTTGGAAGCTCATCGACTACCGACGTCGTATCTACGAGAGTAGACTCAAAGTCTCGCTTTCGCCCCGATGCCGCGGCAGCCCTAAGCTGCACCGCCCTATAAGAACCATTCGTGACCTTTACAGGAACTTGAGCGTTTTGTGCCTCCAAAATCTCCCATTCATCACGCGCCAGCGTCTCGCCGTTAGAAGACGACTGCTCTGATCCAACTGGGAAAGGGGGTGGTGGTTGTCTGATCGGCCTTTGTGATAGACGATTCGGCCTCGACTGTGACACGGACTTGTTCGTCTGCATCTGCGAAGGCACACGGTTCGTGGCTTGCGAAAACGGATAGAACTCTTGCCGAGGTAACGCTGGTGTATACGCTTCAGGTGTTGCAGTGACTTCATGCTGCAAACTCCTGAAAGAATTCGAATCATTCGACCAAGGTTGAGTGGCCAATACCGATTGTCTTTCAGGAGCTCGGGACTGCTCGTTGTAACCGATCGTTATATCACCAAGCTGGAATGGTGGAATAGCATGTGGATGGTCCGAGAAGGGACTTTCCGCCGCTGGACCACTCCTTCTTACTCCCTGTCCTCCATTATATTGAAGCTGACCATGGATGTTGGCCAACGAGTTACTTCCGTTCAACAATGGGGCTTCTTGTGGGAAATTTGAAGCCGCTTTCGCGGGCGACTGGCAATTCAGGCTTAATTGCTGGCTGGTCACCATCTGTTGCATCTGGTTACCCTTGCTGTTCCCATACCTATACTCAGTAACATAAGCGTCGTGCCGTCCGTCTGGCCATCCTATACTGAGGTGAGCTTGTTGCTGCTCTGCCCCTTCGTAGGCGGCCGCTCGGTTTGTTGGTCTTGGTTGACTGCCACTCGGCTGTCCTACACTCGATTGATATGCGAATGGACCGTTCGGTGTCAACATATCTCTGCCATTCGCTGACCTCGTAACTGGTGTCTGCGGAGGTGCTCCGCTTGGAAAAATTTGCTTCATACGGACTAGAGACCCCGCGTCCGATTGCTGAGGAGGCAACTGCTGGGGAAGGTTCGACATTTGCGCCTTCCATGTCTCCACCTCTTCGTCCATCCATTCCAGAGGCGGTGGAAGCTGGTACGGCTTCCCATCTATTTCGATCTGGTACAGATCGGCATGACGCCTTACTGGTCGACGCTGAGAAGATGCTTCATGTGGGATCGACCGTCCTGTGGTCTGGGGTCCCTCGCTTGGGTCTTGGAAAGACGACTGACTCGGTGACGGCTGGATTGCGCGGCGTGGATCCCATCTCGAGGTCTGTTGGAATGATGCCTGAGAAGGCTTCGCCAATGGAACACTGTTCTGAGATCCTATATGCGACTTCAGCGAAGTTACCTGACGAGCGGGCATTGCATAACCGCCACATGCAGGTTCTACACTTTGACACTGTGGAGCCGCCGGCCTCTTTTGCTGATTCTGCGAACGTGGCAGTTGCTGAGGTCTGGGCGGCGATCTGGCATACTGAGGATGTTGAGTGCCTTGTATCAAAGGTCGCCCTCCAAGGTTCGCTGATGACTTCCTCAACCCAGCTATAGAAGAGGCCTCGGCTGTCTCCATGTGCTGTCTCTTCAGAGGTTGAGCAAGATCGATATCCACAAAGTCCTCTAAGCTCGGTGCTGCTTCCCGACGTCTCTTTCCAAGCTGGTTCGTGACAGGGTAATCTTGTTTCTGATATTCCATACCGAGATCAGCGCCGTTCTGAGTGAGAACTGGCGCTCGAGCCTGTGGTAGATGAAGAGGGGCACTAGCAGGCTCCTGTGCTGATGAACCTTGAGAGCTCGGAGAGGGGCCCTGAGATGCTCTGGGAGATGCTGCCTTGTGCTGATGTCTCTTCAGAGGTGGGGCGGTCTCCGCTATGTCATCAAATCCCCGTGACGAACCGCGGCGTCTCTTCCCCAGCTGCTTTGGCATAGCCCGAGTCTCTTGCTGAGACGTCGTGGCTGGTTCAAAGGCAGACTTGAAGTTCCCAGGGTTCCGTGCGGTGGTTGCTGCAACGGTATTCAGAGTCTGATTCTGTCTCTGTCGCGAGACAGCTTGAGATGCGCCGTGGCCTTCTTGCACGACAATGGCACTCTTCGTGGGCCCTTGACCGGCTCTCCCGTGGTGCGGTCCAGTCTCGTTACTGCTTGTTTTCGCAGCTATTGGGGACTAGTAAGCACAGAGTCACAGTCACTAGCAGCTTTTGAGGGCGTACCATTTTGAGACCCAACGTCTGTCTTACCTTGGCCCTCGTCGCCTTTAGGCACTGTCTTTTTGCCTTGAGGCATTTTCTTCTCAATTTCTGGCTTACTCAGCTCAGGGTCTCCAAGAAGCTCATTCAGTAGGTCTTTTTCCCAATCTGGGATGTCGATAAAGGGCTCGACCCTAAATTCGTCCAATGACTCTAAGCTCCCAGATCCCATCAGCTCCGCATCTCCAAAGATGTTAGCAAGGTTCGATTCTTGTAAAGTGGTATGGGCGTACATGATAGTAGCTTTTTATAGATTAAACCATTCTCTGATTTCAATCTGTCTATCCTTGGTGGCTCAACACCGTGCTTCATGAAAGTACGGACTGTGTCCGCTTGCTTTTGCGGAAGCTCATCCAGGCGGAGCGGGGATGGTGGACGGGCATCCAGCTCAGCGCAGAGGTCCTCATATCCGTGCTTGGGCGTCTCAGCTGCCATGGTGGCTTCGCTTCTGTTGTCAGTAGCAGGAGAGGGAATTTTGTGCGTTGGTTCCCCGAAGGTCACGCTCGCTTCCGTGCTGGAAGCTCTGCCCTCAGAAAGAGTAGCAGAACGTTACGTTCCTGGCGAGATCACCTCGCCCCGCAGCGGTAGCTTGGGCACTCAGGCTGAGTCACAACTGTCAGCATATCAGGTTTGCGGACAAACAACGTGGCGGCAATTGTTGACTCACCAGCGTTCGCGGTAGCGCAAGCAGCGACTTCCTGAATAATATCGACTATCTATTAGCTTGTGAATACCTATCCACCAAGTACGCTTGATATGCAAATCGTCGAGGATTTTTGGATGGACCAAGTGGATCGAACAGGCGGATGGTGAAAGAAGAAGAAGTTTCGTTCAGGTCGAGGGTTTTATACGTATACCAAAGTGTTACTGATTTCGTGGGGTGACAGAAGAAGCGGGAGACGTGTTCAAGAATTTGAAAACATCGTGTTCTTGCCACTGGCCGTGTCATGATTTTCAAGTATATCACGAACATGACCGCGCTAAGCACTGAAATGGATATGGCTGCTGCTAAGGCCTATGAAGATCATGAGTGTGTCAGATGCGCGAGAGACGCACAGTGCAAGGTGCGACAGAGGCACTGCAGGAAAGAAAGACAGCTTCAGATAGGTCTATGATGGAAAGCACCGTGAGGGACATCGTTTGCAAGCGAAGACCCCCATTGAGGCAACAACCGATGTTGCGGTAGCCAAAGAGATGCTTAGAGATGAACCACGGAAGTACAAGCCGCCCGCAACCGACAAAAAACTTGCAAAGAACTGGCCGGACTCCACCATCGTACGAGTCCATCAACAACTCGCGTCCCTCAAATCCCTATCAACGCGAGCCACCAGAGCACCACCTACCTCCGCCCTCCCTCCCTCTTCAAATCCGCTTGCAGCTTCAATATCTCAGCCTGTCTCAGAAACGCCGAAGCAGCCTCCTCCGTAAAGGGATCTGGCGCATCATGATCATCATCATCATCATCGAACTCAGCCAGAGGGTTGATGCTTCGATCAATGACCAGCTCCTGGCCCCGAACAGTAGTGAAGTCCTCCTCAGGGAGTCTTAGGTTACGAGTCTCGGGGAGGTTATCGAGAGCGTTTATTTGGGCGTCGTAGTTGGCTGCTATTTGGTTTAGTTGCTCGATGATTGAGGATCTCCGTGGTCGACAAGTAGGTGGATAGTTGGACGCTGCGTCGGGCGGGAAGATCGGTGGTGGCTTGGGTGCGAGAGGTTCTTTTGGAGGTGTGGTCTTGTCGGCCATTATGCTCAGAAAGCGTAGTTGGGGTATGTGCGCGCGATGAGATAGGGGACGACGATGTTTGATACTCGCGGAATACGTGTCGAATACAGCCTGGCACAAACGCAGCTCTGTAGGCCGGTTGGAGTCGAGGAAGATATACAAGCTTTGAAAGTAGGAACGACATACGTGAGGAGGGATGAGTGTCCCACAAAATCCAACAAGATGTGTGTCCGAATACAGGAGTCATTGTGTTGCAAATCCTCGTCACCACCTGGGAGGAATCAGGTTTCTCTGTTGTACTTCACTTCGACGATTAGCGTCTCGTCGCCTATCGTGGTCGATCCTTGAGTCGGGCGGATAGCTTGCCATAGCTCGTCCGTCCACATCTGATGTTTGCCAGCTCGAGGGTGTTGTTGAGCACCCACCTCTTCCTCTATGACTATATCTATCTCTTCCCAGAGGCGTAGCAAGCACCATTGTCTCATCACCCCGCGACTCCAAGACAGAGGCCGACTTAGCTAGGGAACACTCCTGCACCTTCTTTTCCTCAGGTTGCGACCTCAAAACCGAGGGCGAGTCCGCAGGGAAGGGCTCTAACGCCTCCATACTCTCAGGCTGCGACTGGAGTATGAACGGTGAGGTTGCTGGTAGAGGTGCGAGCGTCCCCAACGGCGCACCTGCTATAAGCGCATGGGTTGGTTTGCCGTTCTCGGCTTTCGTCCCATGACAAGGGGTAGCGCTGGACGTGCTGCTCTGGGCGATTGCGAAATCAGGCTGGTGGTGGGAGTGGAGTGCTGGAGTCACGGCGACGAGACCTCTGATTGGATAGCGATGTTGTTGTTGAGCCTCTTGACGGGAAGTGCCTCGGTCTCGATTCGATTCGGGAAGGCCGTTTTCCTGAGAGTTGCCCTGACGCTGCTCACAGAACCTGGCAAAGTCCTGCGTCCTGCCATCAGCAGAAGACGTCGTGGCTAAATCCCCCTGGACACTTCCTCTAGCTAGATCATCACTGAACGAATACGGCAGTTCTTCATCAATAGACACGCAACTACCCGGTGGTGATATATCATCGCTCGAGAGCTCCAATCCCAGTGGTGCAGGCTCCATGTCGGCAAGGATCTGTTCGACTGAAAATTTTTCAGTAAGGCTTGAACTGGCGGAGGAAGCTTTAGCATACTCACTGCTTGCTTCCAGTGTATCATACTCCGCTTCCAGAGCGCGAGAATCTTTTGCTTTATCATCAGTGGCTTCGTCAGGTCTCTGTATTTGAGCGGTCATGGCTGTCGAACAATATACTGAAAACGGGAGAGAACAGCGGCATCGAAGTTTTATATGAGAGGAGTAGGAGACGTGTGTTGCAAATATGTTGGCATGTCAGACTACAGCGCTTTGATGATTCATCAGGTGTGTTGTTCATGAGTCTTGTGGCCTGGTTCGCAAACAGGAGTGAGTCAGGGGGTAAGGGTTTGGCAGATAGCTTGGAAGGAATCCAAGGAGAGGGGGGAGGCAGAGATGCGGTGATCGAAGGTAGGGGATATGAAGCATGTTTGGACAGCATAGGACCCGCCTTTGACTGACTGACTGTGGTGTTTATGGAGTACGTGAAGGAATTTATCACTCGGTAGGATGACTATATAGAGGAGGTGACTACAGTAGAAAGATCTGGCGAGAAGACTCAGGTGGAATCTTTGGAGTTGGCAAGTTGTTGGTAGTCATGCTTTGGGTGGCAATTTATGAAGGCACTAGATAAAGGCTCGCACAGGTAGGTCGATTTCTCTGTTATGCTGGGAAAGATCGATATTGCTTGGACTGCTGATATCTGGTCATATGCCTATTATTCGATTCAGACTGTCACGATGGCTTGAGAGGACTCATCGTAGGCGTGACGTTGGACATGTGATTGGCTCTGCATTGGAAACTTGTTATGTGAGTCAGTCATACTTCTTTTGGAAAGACAAACAGCTGATTTGTAGAAAGAAAACAAAGCGGTGCGTCAAAGTATCTGTACTTCAAGATACTGGGAATATCTTTGCCTACGTGGCCTTCGTTCTCGAGCACCACTCATACACCGCAACGAAACGGCCGGCTATGATATAACAGGAGCTTGACTTCAGGTTCGTTACCCTCTTTTCTCAGACTCTTCTAACCGGATTTTCCTTCCCCCTGTTCCCTCGGTCTCCCTTCTTTGTCTTCGCTGCCTTTGTATGCCACTCTACACTTCCCTGCTGTGTACCACCCATACACCCCAACGAAACGGCCAGCTATGCAGTGACATGCGCTTGACTTCAGGTTCGTTCCACCCCGATCTCTCCCTGAGCGCCTACAACAGCAATTTCCTTCCTCTTTGTCCCTCCGTACCCCTCCTATGTCTGCGTTGTCTTTGTCCCTTTGTCAAAAACAAGGCGCCATGATGCACGCGGATTTTCTCCAGTAAAGACCTGCTATCGCGGTCCCGAGTTCCGAAATCCCTTTGGCTGCTCACAGCTCCTCTTCCACATACTCCTTGTCGTGACCCTCGCCGAATAACTCGTCCCAATCAGGTTCTTGGGCGTCTGACCCTCGGGTTGCGGCAGTAGGGTACGAATCAGTTACGACTTCAGACGCCCCCACGGGGTCGCTAGGGATCGTTGTAGCAGGCGTTTCTTGCTGTGCTTTTGGCGACCCACAAGCAGCGCCTTGGGTTGGTGGTGAAGATGCTCCCTGCACATGAACGCCACCAGCATTTGGCACCACTCTAACTTCCTCGGCGGACGGCGAAGATCTTGTGGTTTCGAGGACATCTGCCTCGGCCGGCTGTACTAGGGGGGGATCTTGTGAATATTCCATTGCGTTCAATCCTCCAAAAACATCGTCTTCAAGCGGGTAATCAATGTCAAACAGAGGCCGCCCAAACGTATCCTCATACTCAGCTTGCATCTGTTCATACGTCCGATTATCCCAACCGCTCGCTGACGCGCCCGACGTGTCCGCCTGTGGTAAGGCGAATGTCTCCGTCGGGTTTTGGTCGCCATGAGCGCTTAGATCATTCACGAAGCTGGCGTTGGCGATATCCCCAGCCTCGTTCAGTAATTGATCCAACTCCTCTGTGGTGTAATGTGGAATGTTGAGTTGGGAGAAATAATCGATCTCCGGGGTAGCGGCTAGATTCCCGCCGAAGAGGGGCGAAGAAGCGGAAGCCTCATAGTCCAGCACATCGGTTTGACCCGTGAATCGAGCCGCCGCTTGGCGAGTTTGGTAGCTCTCGGCGGGAGGTGATGTGTCAAACGGAGCTCCCAGGGTGCTTGAAGAGAGATCGAAATTCTCCACTTGAGTTTGATCTGGGTACTGGGCTGTATCAAATGAAGCTCCCACAGTGCTTGAAGAAAGATTGATATCCTCCGTTTGGAGTTGATATGGGTATTGGACAGCGTTCTCGTACCCGTAAGGCTCGAAGCCTTCTTCGACAAAATCCTCCGGCAATCCAGGCGGAGGGCCATTGTCGTTTGCCGCAGATTTCACTGTATTTCCGTTGAAAGATGGATTGGCTGCCCGTGGAAGATGATTGTTGCCCATAGACTTAGAGGATCGAGCAGTGGTCTGATGACCCCGCCAATCTGGGTCGCCTTCTTCTTGCTCAACATTCGCCATCAAATGATCTGGGCCATGAGAAGCCGCCGAGGCCACCTTGTCAATTACTTTCCATTCTACGTTCTGGCCCGGGATAGCCATACCTACGAGATTGTACGTCTGATTCGGAGGCAGTACCATCACCTCAGACCCTATGGGCACGGAAATCGTGATTTCCATATACCCATTGTTGGAAGCAGGGGCCACGTTGTCAGAGGCTACCCCTGCGGTATTAGATGCCCCGCCGCTGTCCCTTGAACCATTGGTCGGGATATCATTCGATGCGGAGCCGTTGAGTGGCCCAGGCACGGCACGAGTGCCCATACGTGCCCCTACACTCCTAGCAAGGGCTTGTGAGGGCCTCCAGGGCCTCCAGGGCCTCTGCGCTGGGCGCCGGGTTTGCCGAGTACCCGAAGCTTGAGATGCAGGAGCTTGCTGAATGCGTGTCTTCTTATAGTGCATCCCGAATCCCTCCTCTTCTTCATCATCTGATGCTTCGTGGACTCTCTTGCGACTAGAATTGATCGCATGTCCGCTAAGTTGAGCATCGTTGGTGGACATTGATGTAGCGTTGTTTCTAAAAGTCTGCAATTGTGCACCTCTTGCCGTACCGTTAGGAGGTAAGACATTCGACCGCTTTAGGGGGTTGAAGGGCCTTGGTTGGAGTAATTGCGGATGTTCGAAATCACGCGTGAACTCTGGTGTCCTGTGAGTTACGGACCCAGGGTCAGTCACCCGCGGTCTCTTCGCCGTAGCCGCCGACTGTCGACTTTCGAATGTACCATCAAAGGTACGCTTCCCATGTTGATTCGGGGCTCCGTAAGTTGGATTCGCGGGATTGAGCGCGCTTGTACTCGGGGCAGATGTACCAAAACCCTGACGGAATCTCGATGCTCCAAACCGAGATGACGATGAGCCTTGGCCAGTCCGACTGACTTGAGCCGGCGGCTGACGCGGAATTGAGTGTGCCGAACTATTCGCTGATGGCTGCGGCGCATACTGAATTGACGCTTGATGTTGTTGACCATAATGAGAAGTCGAAGGAGCCTGTTGAACGTATTGGCTATTACTCGGTCCAGCTTGGGCCTGCCTCTGAGCTGCTACCCTCGCTGCAGCTCTCAGGCGCCTAGCCTGCGCTCGTTCAGGCAATTTTTCGACTCTCAAGTACTCATCCAGCCGATCGACCTCCTCGGGCCTCAAGTCTCGCCCAAAAGCATACGTGTTGTTGTCTTGAATGCAATCTTCGCCCATCAGATTCTGAAAGAACTCCAAGGCAATCTCGTTTCCTATCTCATCCTTCCGGTCCCACGCCAAAGTTCCGGCCTCACGTCGAAACCGCAGCGTTCTATTTGACAGGGCTGGTACCGTCAACGCTGGGCGGGTCCTGATGCCCGGCTCTTTTCCTGTTCCGAACTCGTTGGGCGTTCGACCCCAGATGTCTTCCCATTCGATGTTCGGGTTGAGTTTCTGGATAGCGTCAAGTCGAAAATCTTCGACAGCCGAAGAAATGGTGGCCGGTAAGTCATTGAACCATCTCATTCCTAGGTTATCGCGATCGATCACCCTTCGATTATGCCAGAAGAAGTCTTGCGGCTTGGGTGGATCGGCCACGTCCGTCTTCTGGATGTAAAATAAGACCACGGGTCGATTATCACGGTCTCGAGCCCAGCTCTTCTGTGCCAGGCAGAAGGCAGTCCGATTCCAATTTTCAATGCCCTTGGCGGGAGGATAATCTGCAGGTAGTCAGCATCATCGACATATGGAATATCTCACAACAATCGTACCGTAACCGCCGTGTGAGGTTGCGACCTGGTCCGTCCACTCTAACAACTCGACCCAGATATCGTTATGATAAACCGCCGGTACTACTGAAAATTAGTGATGGGAACGGAATATCGGAAGAATGGCCTTACCCCACTGCTGATCTGGGCCTGAACGCCAAAGGAGACCTGACTCGCTGTCGCGTACTTCCGCGAGGCACTTCTTCTTACTTTGCTTCACTGGCTTCTTCTCTTTGGGTGGAGCTGTTGATTGAACGGCTGGCTTCCGAGCCTTCCGTATACTTCTGGAGGAAATCTGTCCAGCCGCTGTAGGTGCTGAGACAGCCCAGCTGGCTTGATTCTGCGCCAGTGCTGAGGAAGCTGGGTTCTCGCCATAGAACTGGCATTGATCGCTGCCCGCATGCACGTATCCTAAAGACGCATAGCCAGGTTGATTCAAAGAAGGATAGTCTGGCGCAGTATTGTAAGATGATGAAGCGTCCCAATATTGATCATGAGACATATTGACAAGAGGAGCCCCCTGGTTTGAGTTTCGGTGTTCATGGTAGCCAAACTCGTTATCGTGCTCGTCAAGATTGAGCTGCTCCTCGACTGCTCTTCCTTTTCCATTGTCCGCCGAAGTATCAAGGTCATCATACAGACCTCTTGATAGATCGGGAAGTGGTTCGTTGAACAATTGGATGTCCGCCTCTGTCTCCTTAGCGAACGGTACCGCTAGAGACTGTCAGCTACTGTCAATCTAATTTGGAGACCTGTCAACTTACTTTGGCCCGGCTGGGAGTCTTCTTGGTCAAGCATAGCTGGCAGAAAATCCTCTTCCATCGAGCTCCCAGAGAACTCAAAGTCTTCTGACAGATTCTGTGGTTGCAAGTAGGACATAAGAGCCTCAACGTCTTGCTCTGGCATATCCGACATAATGTTGGAGATGCTTCTCGGATGAAGTGACCGGCGTAGACTCGGCAATGTTCTCGAAGACAAGTCTCAATGTGCAAGGTAGTTCCTTTCGATGAACTTGGATGCGGTACTGCTAAGTCGATGATGTGCAGTACAAAGCCTTCGTTCCAATGAAGAGGATGTAGTAGAAGAAGGACCAGAACCCCTGGCCCAGGATACTTCAAATAGGAAGCCATTTCCGTGTCGAGGCACTCTGGTGTTCCGTCCAAGTGACGAGGTTTGGCGAGTGATATAGTATACTGAAGTGACATGGTGCGTATATACATTTCGTGGTGTTTCTGCAAATGTTGATGATGTTTCTGTGTTTCGAGGTTTGTGTGGAAGTGATGGCATCTAGGTTGTCGTCAAAACAGGGTTTGTCACGTGACGCGTCGTTGGCGCGTTGGCGCGTTGTTGAGAACAGGCGACGCGACCATTGAAACCACAGTCTACGTGCCACACCGATAATGCGCCAGCTTAGCCGCGAAGCGTTTGAAACCGATGCTGCTGTGGACTTCATGGAGAGTGGGAGTCGGGAGATGGTTGTGAGGCTCAAGTTCATATAGTAAGTTTCGAGATTGGCCATGTTCATACTAGGTGTGTCCCAGACCCGCTTTCGAAACCCAGAATACACAAAACAGGATGGCTGGCCAATGGAGGTCAATTGAAGAGCTGAAAGAGACAGATCTGGTTGACCGGGCAATCTGTGCCACGGAGTGTACCAAAAAAACTACACTCGTCATTGGGGATACCTTGTGTCGATGCTCCTGCTCGACGTTGGGCCATCAGGAAATTCTGATGACCTTCCCGGTGGCAGGCTTCCAGGTAGCGCGGCATAAATTAATCCTTGGCTGACAACTGATCGCAGGACTGCTGAAAAGCTTCCACGTGGACGAAGCGCAAGCGACAAATTATTGACCCCTCGGACTATCTAAACTTCCAATCCTGCCGGTCGCAAGCATAGTTCTTGAATGCTCATGATAGCTTTTGAGGCTGTTCCGCGACCTGTAAACCAGTGACTTAGGTCTTGGAACGGCATGCTAAGGTCTCATAACCACGGTCTGGCACGAATTTTCGGTCGGAGAAGTCTACAAAGCTTAGATATGAAGACCCAGGTGTTATGGAAATATCAAAGCCATGCAAGGGTTTGCACCTTCAAGCCTGATAGACGACAGGCTAGGAAGCACGAGCAATGGTCTGTCTGCCATTGAATCATTTCGTCCTGTTGGATGTCAGGTAATCATACGGTTTCTAGTAATTCCTTCGCTAATGTTCAAGTAATGCCGGTGGAAAGGGGATTTATGAACCTTTTCTGGATCTTTGTGTAACGCCCTTAATGCCACTCCATTTAGGGCGGAATCTTACAATATTCGGACATCGTCGTATCTGACAACTCTGTCGCAAGGCTAAGGCATGGCGATGAAGCTCTCTCCTTGATGTAATAATGACCGTTCTCCGTAAATGGCCAATTCTCGGGCTAGTTTCCATCTCAAACTTCACGCATTTAGGTAAGCTGACGGCACAAGCTTCGGCTCTAGGTGGTTGATGTACATCCCCGGAGTATTAGCCAGCGACCGATAGCGAGCAGATGTTCTGTCCGCTTAGTCAAGGCGTATATGAAAAGTGATGGTTATAATTGTTCTAGAACAGAGGGTAAGTTTGCTCCGCTATTTGAATCACGATGATAGTAAACAGGCAATGTCCCGTCCCGCTTCATGTCCCATTCCACTCCCTGTACCAAGATCCTCACATCTCTGATCCCATCTTCCAGGTTGTTCCCTTCCATATCCGTTGCCTTTATAGCGCCATCGTCCGTCACCTGCCATAACCAATTCCATCAAATCCTCCGTCCACTGAACAGTATGGTCTCTCCAGCTCTAGCTATATCGCAGATACAGCGAGCACACCTGAGGAAAACTCGAAGCCTGTGATATGACATATGTGCGCGTTCCCACAGAACACCGCTTCATCCTCAACCTCTTCATGGACATACACCGTAGTCAGTCAACATGAAATTGGGACTGCGATGGGTCAGCGTCAGTCTTTATCACTGCCAATATTTTCCAGAGAGGTACGTACCCTTTGATCATTGCGTCATCTAATAACGGCGTATGCCAGTCTTTTAATTTGCCACTAGATCCAGTTCCCCACGGTCACCAAACTTCGTAATCCATCGCAAGTAGCACCCCATCTTAATTTTGAGGCGTACACATTCGGTCACTGACAGTTCCTTGTGCTACGTCTGATTGACCTGGAGTCAACGTCTCCAGTCCGGCTGCTCGAGGCTGTGGCAGCAACGCGCCTCTTCTTGGGCCCCCTCTCAGCACCCCACGCGAAGTCCTCCTCTTTCGACCAATAATCGGGTAGGTCTGCCAGCTCGCGTTCTAGAGCGCGTCTCCTCGAAGTTCCCTGCTTCTCATTGCGCGGGCTGCCTGGGACCTTGTTCTTCGTGACTCCGTTGTTGGTAGACACACGAGGAGACGGTTGGCTCAGGGGCACAGCCGCTGGGTTTGGCGCGAGACCTTTGCCTCCGACTGAGTGTCGTCCGGGGACAGGGGTGATTTCCGCACGGGGTTTGCAGACTGGGCAAAACCATTCATCTAGCTCCTCGCAATCTCCCTCGGTCAGTCCCGCACAGTGAAAATGGTACCAGCCGTCATCTTCGCCGTGGAAATCTCTACTGCATTGAACCATCCAACCCTCTGAATGCTTGTCGCAAGCCTGGCAGTTTGGGGGAGGTACTTCAGGCGGCTCTGGTGTTTGGTAGCCTTGGGGACTGAAGTCAACGTTGACTGGTTCCAGATCTGGGAAAGTGAAATCGACAGGATCTTGTTCGTCGTTGTTGAGAGCTTGGTTAGTTTCGGTCGTCGCAAGACATTCCGCTGTTTCGATCTGCTCAATGAGTGCGGATGTTCTTTTGTATTCGCTAGCGCCAGCCTCGGTGACTACAAAGTCGAAGGGCGGGAAGTCGTATTCGGAGGCGACTCGATTAACAGCTGGCTCAGGCGATGCCGCCCAAGATGGGGTATGCTGGAGATGGGTATAGTCCATCTCCGCAGCTGGCCGTAGCGAAGCTTGACCTTCAAGATGGAGCAGAGGCGCGCAAATCCCCCGAGCCGCTTGTGTGCAATTCTGCCCAGAAGCAGTTGCAGGACCAGCACTTGCAACGGAATGGGACTTATCGGCGAGGCCAGCCTTACCAGCTATTCTGGGCGATCGAGCAGTCGCATTCGCTGACTGCCTATCTGTATCGCCAGATTGTGCCTTGCCAAGCTGTTGGGAGTCTGGTGCCGTCAAGGCATAATTATCGGCTGTTATTGGTGCCGCATTCCCAGCTTGTAGGCTCGTCTTTCTTCGTTCCGTGATGACGGGACTCGGCAAAAGAGTCGGCTTGGAACCCTCAGCCTTCTTTGTCGTCTTGGAGTGAGTAGCCGCTGGCTTGGTCTGAGAGGCCCCATTTGTAGCACGGAAGCTCTGCTGCAATGCGCTCTTCGGCGACTTCGCTTTGGTAGAAAATAGCCTTCGCTCTGGTTGCTGCTGCATGGTGTTTGTGCCAACTACTACACCAGATGCTGATATCAGCGGGGGCAGCATCTGACCATTTGCAGGTCGTTTCCGAGACGCATCCTCCAGACTTGCATCGCTAGGCCCCTCTTCTGAGCCAAAGCCACGTTTTTGCCCGTTCACTGGTGCCGTTTGGAAGGTTTGTGGGCCGTTACTTCCAGCGGACTGCTGTCGGAGAAGACTCGTCGTTGATTGCTGGCCATTGATGTTGCGTTTCGAAGCGCTGCTAGGCGCTGATGCTTTCAATACGACTCTCTGAAGCTCTACGCCGGCGTTACCAGCCTGCGCATCCGCAGGAGCCGTGCTCAAATCCACTCCCGAGTAGTGGCCTGTGGTTCTACGAGGTTTCTTCTTGGGTGAACTCTCTGGTGATATATCGTAAAGATCATCGAAAGGGCGTTTATGCGGCGGCAAACTTGTGCCCGAGCTTGCTTTTGTGCCCGTGCCATCGGGCTGCATCAGACTTGACCCGTATCTAGTTATGTGACCTGTATGTTGGGGTTGTTGTGTGGTCGATCTATCAGATTCACAGAGACGATCGCCCGAGTCAAGGCCTTGCAGCTTGTTCCAAAATTGACGGCTGCCACTAGAAAGCTTTGGGGAACGTCGAATAGACTCCGCTTGGCCACTGAAAGTGGTCGCATCAACTCGAGGCCCTGTTGGTAGCGTCGAGGACTCAAGATCACGTCCGTAGCCATCGCCATTTCTTTGCTGGTTGTGGTCCTCGTAGTGGTTGCCAACGTTTGGATCGCCATAGTCCTCGACGTAGTCAATTACTGTTGCGGCCGTTGGCGGTATGGGCACCGCAGAAGTCAGTAAACTCATAGGACGGATACCTGACTGGTGAACAGGAGGAGCATTCTCATCAGCTTCGGATGGAGTGCCCTCATTACCATCTTGCTCTGATGTTTCGGTCGATGCTGCAGCGCTTGTTTTTGCTTTAGCCGCTTTCTGCCTCCGCTTCAGCTCGTTGATCTCCCTTGTTGTGAGATCCCTACCCAGAATACGAGTTGAATTTCGCACTCTGAAGCCAGGAACAACGGCGTTGTTGTCCTTATCTGACTGTTCAAGGAAATTCTCGAAGTATTTCTTTGTAATGTTACAGTTCTCCTTCCGAGTCCAGGTAATGAGGCATGCCTGCCACCGGAACCTCATCATCCGGTTGCGGAGAGCCGTGTCATCCCACGGCCCATGCTCCTCGATGTCTCTTCCTCTGATGTTTGTCTTGAAGACCTTGGGCATCCGGCCTTGGATGTCTGCAAGAGTCAGGCTGGGGTTACGACGGAAATATATTTCCAAGCGCCATCCTTTAATGACTGATGGTATCGTCACGGGAACGTCATGATAGTACCACATCCATTTCCCCTTGTGGTCCAGCACGCGTTGACCGTTGTGAATCCAACGTTGCGGCTCGCACACCGCTGGTCTGTTGTCAGGCTTGTAGAACGTGAATAACTCGTTAGTTCGATGAGCTCTCGTTTCTCCCCAATTCATGTGAGTAGGCACAAAGGCGAGTCGATCATCTTCGCTTTCTCCATTCTCCGGGGCATATTCTTTGGACAATCAGCAGCTTTTTCCGGATAATCGGTTTAACAGATAAGACTTACGATAAGAACCTCGGCTATTGGCCGTGGTACGTAGCTGGTTGGCAATCTCGGAATGCTGAACAGCTGGGACTGTTAATATGTCAGTCTTGATTGCACGGTCAAAGGAAGGCACTTCCATACCTGCTGCTACGTTTCCATTCATCCGATGCCACCATCGACCCTGATCCTTGAAGGCTATTTCTTTAGCCTTGTTCACCTTCTTATCGGCGTGATTTTTCGCCAACTCCGCGTCGCTCGGGCGTGCGACTGCACTAGACTGTACCTGCTGTGGGTATGTAGGTCCATGCAAGGCTCCAGAAGATTGCATCCACTGCTGGTTCTTCTGTCCTGATGCACCCAGAGCTAAAATATGAACGTTCGACGCCACAGGTACTGTACCTGGATGGTTGGCACCGACGCTGGAGTTAACATGAACAGACTGGTATGACCGATTGCTGGAGAGATTATCCGTGAATTCCAAAGCGTCGTCTAATTCTTCCTCAAGGTCATCGAGCTCTATTGGCTGATCCTTAGAGCCATGCTGCCCAAAGCCTAGCTGATTGATGAATCGAGGCTCATCAGCATAGGCAACTCTACCGTCATGAACCCCGGCCGGTCCATTGTGGGAGCCTTGTTGCACAGGGTTTGATCGAAGAAATTCAAAGAACTCATCATCAGCGTCTGCATCATCGTAGACCGGAGACGACTCATGCTGTTGAGACTGGTGATTATCAGTACCACTCTCAAGAGACTCAGGTTGATTGCCCTCAACAGCTAGCGAAAATGTCAGCAGATGCGGTATGAGATCAATACCATACTGGCTTACCATGGCCACGTTCGAGATCAGCCAGGACGCTGGATGTGACTATTACCCGTTCCATATAGTGTATCAGTAGGGGGGTTGGGACGGTATGTAGGATGAGTCTCGTAATCCGTAGCCACGCTGGGGGCTGGATTAGATTCATCCACAGCACCAAAGCCTTCCTGGTGATGTAGAGCAGCTCTAAGTGGGCCGCGAACTGGTTGTTGGTTGATTGTCCTAGCGGAATACGGCAGAACAGGCGCATATCGCCCCTGTGTGTGCCCGTGGGAGTTGGGAGGAATGTTTCCAAGCACCGGAGGGTGACGAGGTGAAGGCTGCTGGTAGATCGGGGCAGCCTCTTGCTGGTTAACAATCTCAATCGAGTCGTCATCATCCAGCTCAGCAACTCTACTAGAGTTGTCTCCATCAAAGACACCTTGCAGATTGCCTCCATTGGCGGCATGGAAGGCTCCATGGCCTTGATCTAGCAATGATAAGTACAATGCCTTTGTCCAGCAGCTTCTGACTTACTGCTAGACCCCTCAACGCGTCGCTGCCGTCTGTTAGGAGGCACGGCTGGTCGGATGCCATTGTCGGCTTCGAACAGATTACGAGGTCTCTTATCACCACTAATGTAGTAGGTGCTTTGATGGGTGAATGAAATACTAGCGGTATAGTAGCTTGAGGTATGATTCCCTGAAGCCATCATGATAATAAGGCTGTTTCAGTTAGCATGATACTACAGTAGGCTTTAAGGGTAGGAAAGGTTCAAGCAACAATACATCGTCATAGGGATGTGTTACGGAATGGACTCACTCGAGCCTTGAGACAGATGCTCGAGGATACCACAATAATGACAACTCAGAGCCTTGGAATCGGTAAGCTGTGATGAAACAGGAAGAGTCGTGATGGAAAGAAAAGTTGAAGGTGGAGATCAGGAACAGAAAGGATCGAGGAGGGGCTCTGAAGAGAGCCATCGCCGCGTGTTTACCAAGAATCGCGCTAAGGAAATAGAGCAGTGTTCGAAGCTGAAAGTGTCGAGTCTTCACAAAAGTTGTTGTATATAGTATAGTAGAGGTGGGGTAACAGGGAAATTGTTGTTCTCAAAGGAGACTAGGGCTGTGATGATCACGTGACCTAAACGAGGGCTGTGGCCTACCTTCGACAATGGCATTATTTTCTCGTTATATAAAGTACGCATATATAGATATCTGGTACCGGTGGCCAACGTAGAGCTGTTGAAGCATACAAAGAAGTTTTCAAAGTAATTACAAGCATGACATACACCAGAAATATTAGGTGGTGTGTGAGTTTTCCGGCGAATAACTACTACGGGTAGACAACAAGTGTATTCCGCAAAAAGTATATCCAGAACAGATAGAATGAACATATTGTTCCCTCAATCAATACTTTCTCGATGTGCACAACGCATTCATCCGATTGAATAGAAATTGCTACTGTTCTGGGATTGGTAGGAATCTTGGTAGGAACCTTGGTAGGAAGCGAAAGTGCCGCAGATCTCAACAGTATCGTGACATGTACTCTTGCTTCGTTACGATTGGTTATGAATGAGACAGCAGACCATCATAATTCACCCCAGACAAAAATCCTCCGCGTCTCTGAGCAGAAGTGCATTTGAAAGCTGAATGGGACCTTGTACAATTCGTATCTTGGTGCAAGGGGATGTAAGATGAAAAGCTGATATTCATGTCATTTCTTGCTTGACTTGAGAGATTCTAGATGTTGATGACTGCATTAGCACCTACCAACGAGGATAGGCATTCCAGTGCTCTAGTGTTCCTGCGTCGGACGTCCACGATTGCGGCCTTTGAAGATGCGTGCACCAATGCATAACCAGATTTGAAAGGCTCAGAGTTGAAAGGCAATTTCTTCTCGTGCTATGCATCCAAACATGAAATCTCAATAAAAAGATCGGAGAAAAATTGCTCAACGAGCGGTCTAAATGAATGAGCCCCGCTTCGAAGATTCGATTTACTATGCAGAAACCACTTCCACTATCCGTATCACATCCAGACTATCGAGGATGTTCTACAGACTTGTATGCGAAAAAATATTGATCATGTGTCCTAGAACGGAGATGTAGAGACAGACAGGGGAAAATGCCTGCGAATCGACCTCAACATGTGGGTCTTAAAAGCGATACACTCTCAAATTGATCCCAGGCCTTACATATATGGATGGAGCACCAATCAAAGCTTCAGCTAGAGTTTCAAGTAATGATGCAGATGTGCTGTCATTGATTCTCTTTTACCACCAGAACCAATTCTCTCTTCCCAAGCACGCGGCCGGAGCACAGTCGGCCCGAGAGCGCTAAACCGATCAAGGTTTCACTTACAAGTCTGTCGAACAACCGACAGCTGACCCCGGGTGCGAATTGACATGCAATAGCTGATCCCGGGTGGGAATCAAATACTAAAAAGGTTTCAAAATAGGCGCTTCCTGAATGAAAAGGCCAGGTCTCCTGCTTGCAAATCGCTGGTATGAATCAGGGTCTGAAGAAGCAGCAAATGAATGGTAGAGGGATAGTAATTACGAGAAGTAATTACGGATTTGCCAGGATGAGCAAGCCCAAGCTGTGTGTACTCGCTTGGTTTGGGTGGATAGCTCAGAGTCGGCAAATCAGGGGGTAGTTTGGGAAGACAAAAGAAGTCTTATGGATCCACGACAGCAAACCGGACATCAAGGGGTGGTAGAAGACTGAATCGATCTCCGAATTCCCATCAGGGGTTAGCGGTCAAGTAAACCTCTCACGCCCTCAACCCCTCCTCCGCTGTTGACAAACCATGTACCCCCTAAGCCTCGCCCCCAAACTACCCCAAGCACACTCCCAATCATCATACCCCCTTCTCCAATCGCACGCAGGTTCATGCAGCACCGGATCCATCCCCTCAACCAGATGTTGACAATACTCTCCCTGGATCTGTTCGTACTGCTCCGCGAAACTCCCCTGCAAGTCCGTGTTCTCCGGTTTGAAGCCAAGGCGGAGATAGATGTAGCGGTAGCAATGTGCTAGCGCGAGGCAGATGTTGGTTTGGTCGGCTGCGGTTTCTGGGCGCTTGGTGTGGAAGGACTGGTATGTTGGGGTGAGACCGGTGCGGAGAACGTTGAGAAGCGGGCCTGAGGCTTGAAAGTGGAGGACCATATCTGGTGTGGTGGAGGGAGGGAGCAATGCTCCTTGTTGGAGTGTAGGGCTTTGTTCACGATTGGTGGTGTTTGAATGGACTGGTAATGCGGCTAGCTCTTGGTCGCTGATGGCGGCATTGTTTGACTGTGGACGTTGCTGAGCTGGTTTTTGGATTTGAAGCGGGCCGTTCTTTGCAATTAACGTAGTTGCCGCTAGATATCCGTTGTTACTTGTAAACTTCCCTGCTGGCTGTCAGTTGAGCACAATGCTGTTACTTGAATGCGGTGACGGTACGGTCAACTTGGTTGTCGACGGCTTTTAACATTTCATGAGGAAAGCCCTGTCCCGATGATGAAGTTGATGAGCCGTCAGCGACCAAAGCTTGCTGTAAAGCCAGGTGGGCTTCTAAAACAAGATTTCGGCTTCGACCACCACTGGCGCTCGCGGCATGCTCGCCATTAGCAAAGGCCTTTCCTGGGTCATGTTGTGGTGATGTGTGGCCCAGTCCCGCAGCTGGCCGGAATATCCTGGGATCACTGAAGCCAGGCAATGCTAAGTAGGCTGGTGGGATAACAGGGCCCAGTCTGGAAGTATACGTTTCCGACGACTGCGAGATATTCTGTTCAAGCCGTTTTGTTAGCGTATGAGGCCCCGAAGGCTGACGTCCTTGAAGACGTGCTGATGCCATCTTCCTATCAGTCTCCGTTGTTGTTCGTACAGCAGAATCTGGAAGAGTAGTGGTTGAGCGATGCGAGGGTAGAAAAGGCTTTTTAAAGGCAGGGGATCCCTCATCAACAGATTCGTGTTCTGGAGGCTCATCACGTCTTCTCTTGCCAAGATGTGTTGGGTTTTCTCGATATGACACTTTTGGTGGAACCTTGCTCTGGTTTTGAGGCCTAGGAGCAAGAGCGTTTGGCATGGCATGCGCCAGATCTTGGTGACTCCGAGGCGTGATGCCATTAGATACTTGATCACGATGGACTGCCAAACTGGTTGTTCGCTCCCCTTCAATCGACCGTGGGTCACTGCTTTTAGCCTGGCTGCGCATTACCGCCGGATGACTAGAAGCGCATGATTCGCCAGCTATGTTCACCAATTTTTGCGTAGGCTTTTGCTGAGTCGGCTGTGACTCGTTGCCGAGCAAAACGTCTTCAATGTTTGTCTCTAATGCGTCGAGACTTTGCGTTGATATACCACTAAAATGTGGGCTTATCAATGAATCGAAGTCATTATCCGGGCCAAAGCCATGTCCACTGTTGGAGATGTTGATCTTGTCGATGGTAAGGGGCTGCGCCTGACGTCCACGCTGGTATGGCATTCTTTGATGCGTGACGCCTTGTTTCTTCTGGCCAGCATGTTTGCTAGGTCTTCTAAAACGTCTTCCAATCTTTGACTTTGGATTCGGCGTCACGACCGTTCGATGATGCCGCTTTGTCGGAGGTAAAGTCTCGTCTATTACCTCATTAATTTCATCGTCCTTTAAGAAGTCATCCTGACCTCTCTTGCCAGAAACTTGCTGCCTAGCAGTTTGTTGCCGGGTTTCTGTTTGAGAAACCAGCAGCGTCTGAGACTGCTGGTAATTTCCGATCCCCCAAGTATCGTCTCCTTCTGCGTCAGAATCGTCTAGATCTTCTACTTCAAAAGCGCCACTCTTCTTGGGATCCATCTTTCGGTTTTCATCCTTCATGAGGCGCTTTAGCTCCCCGAGTTCTTCCGGTGTCAGATCTCGAGAATTGAGAGTCGAATTGTCCGCTTTGTCTTCCTCGCTCATCTTGCTGCAGATGTAATTGAAGACAATCGTACTCCCCTTACGCTGATTCAAAGCGATGCACGAACCCTGGGGACGCCAACGGCATAATTCGTTCGTCATTGCAGTCAAACCCAACAGGTCCCTAATCTCTGAGGTCCCACCTTTTCGTTCCTCATACGTGGGTGGCATTCGGTAGTACAGGTCAATGTTCGTTAGGCCGGGGTTTAGTCTTCGTAATGCCTCAAGCCGCCAAGGTTCGCATTTTGAGGAGATCGTCATGGGACACTCGGGATAATACAACACATGATGGTTGTCCGGGCTAATGACCCTCTTTCGCTTGCCATGGTGTACATGATACCATTTAGATGGAGGATGCTGTACCTGTATTGATTCTTTTTGAAAGATGAAGAGGACATCAGGTCGCCGATCCCTACATCTATCCCAGTCTTGGCCAGACACAAAGGAGGTTATGTTACTGCCGAGGCCGCCTCGCGGCTGAATCCCTGCGAAAGTAAGTAAATCATGCATACATCTAAAGTTGCGAAGAAGTTGCCTACCGTAGCAGCCCCATTGGCTAGCAATTGCAAGGAATTCATCTCGATGGTCTTCGATGCGTACTGCAGGAGCTATCGAAGTCAGCCTGGTGTTGATGTGGTCGGAGCTTAGCCATGTTACCCCATGCTTCCCCTGGCCCTTCTCGTTGCAGAAGCTCACCATCCACCTTCCTCACCTGGCCCTTCGGTCTCTTGTCAAGCCCTTTCGCAGCAGTCTGTGTGACTTTACAAGCTCGATTGGGAGGATCCAAGGTTCGCAACCCTGCAAACCGTGCGTTTTAGGCCTTAAACCAAACTGAGCTGCCGGCCCTCGCCTTAAATCGTGCGTTTTAGATCTTAAATCAAACTGCACGATTTAAATTGATAGTGCACTAATAGTGTGAGTCTTTTAGTAGTGCAATTGAGACTTAATTTCGTGTATATATCTATTTCTTTGTCGCGCATCTAATAATCTTTCTCTGTTATTTAGCTGTAGTTATAACGGCGATCAAATCTGCGTCTATCCGCATTTGGTAAATCCTAACTTTAGTTCTAGGTGTACACAGATTTGCTATAACAAAAGTCGCAGTTTTATGTTACTAATATCTAGGCTTCGCGCGAGATCAAGATTAGATCTGATAAATCTTGCATCATTTGCGAGAATCTAGAGGTCCAGAGATCCAAGCCAAGCTTTCGCGAGAGACAATCTTGGTATTCTTCAACATTGCGTCCATAAATGCGTTTGTCCAGTATAATAGTTATAACTTGCTTGCGCGAGATGCGCACACGTTCTCTTAATCTATTAGATTTGTCTTAGAAGTAAACTTTGTTCAAATCGACGAAATCTAATGTTTAAATCGAAAAACTTAGTAGTTTAACGCAACTATATAATTAGCGAGCAATTGCAAATGTCTATGCGCATCGCGAACATCAAAACTTTACGCGCCAAAACGTAGTTTAATCTAATTAAGATTTCGCAACTTTATATCGAATATAAAGAAAACAAAACAATCTCTTCGAGCAAATTTTGTCTCAACAATACTAATTTAAAAAAGTACGTAGAATAGATAAGTAAATCTATAAGATTTGCAAAATCTTGTAAATATCTTAGTTTCTATTAGCTCGATCTATCTCCCGAAACGTAAATATCTATATATAGTCTTTGCTATACTTAATACTAAGTTAACGCATTTTAAAATCTCTATTGTATAGAATTTTAATTAAACTCTTTTGTTATTAAGAATATACTTTGTAGAAGAAAAAACGTATTTCGATTTAGATAATATTGTCGAAATAGAGAATATATCTATAGTTATCTATATATATATTAATAGATATAATTTTTGATTTTTCAATTACTAAATAATATTAAGACTATCAATATAGATAAAAGACTTATTTAGATATTGTGCTAGCTTATTTTTTGTTATTGTTAATTGCGTAATATTTATTTATTATAAAAACTCTAAAATCTCGATTATCTTTATAGTTGTCTTAGACAAAAATCTTGTTAATATAGAAGTATTATATATTTGTTATAATTGCAATAATTGTTGTTTTATATTTTTAATTTAATTAGACTACTAATATACAATAAAGTAGAATATCTTTTTTGTAAAATTAATAACAATAGCGATAATATAGATGAAGACTAGATTAATATTTTTATTTTAGTTTTTTTTAAGTTTATTCGTATTTCGGAAACGTAACTCTAGTAGATCTAGAAGACATTTTTTCGAGACTTTTGTTCAAGTAGATTCGACAAATCTAGTAGATCTACTAGTCTAAAAAAGACAATATAAGAGTTTACTAAGCAATATAAATTACATCTATATAATACTCTTGTATTTTTTGTAATTTATGTTGCTTAGTAAGCTCTTATATTGTCTTTTTTAGACTAGTAGATCTGCTAGATCTATTGGATTTGCTTGAACAAAAGTCTCGAAAAAATGTCTTCTAGATCTACTAGAGTTACGTTTCCGAAATATGAATGTTTTTTTATTTAATATCGATTAATAGCTTTATAAAGTTATCGACAATATACAAAAAAGTATCGATTTTGTATCTATTAAAAAGAAAGTCTAATAACAAAAAAATCTATTAATAGTAGTATATTGTCTCTCGATATATTTAGCAATTTAGAAAAACAACTCTAGAATTTTTTTATACTAATTAGTGTTTTCCAATTACTAGCGATCAGAATATTATTAGATAGATTAGAATTATTATTAATAAAAAACTGCAAAAACAATTTAATTCTATTAATAAATTAGTTATATATTATAAATTAGAAGTTTTATTAAACACAATAATTTTTTTTCGATATTAAATTTTTACTTAATTGTCTAAACTTACATCGCGGAACAGGTTGAATCCTACACGAATTGTTCTATCTCTCGTCGTAGAATTTCAAAAAAACACTTTCTTATTTATTGATTTAAAAATTGAGTTTTACAGATTTTAATCTTACTACTAAATATGATTACTTAAAACAGACTAGTTTATTACGCTAAAAAGTCTCAATACGCTAGCTCGTGTATTTATCGAAATAAAAAATATTTCGGGTCGAATTCTCCAGGTTGAATCTCCTCAATCGGAATTCAACCCGCCCAAAACCCGTCTCGTTTTATGGCGTATCTAAACTTCTAAATTCTTTGCAAACTTTATATAATATAGATAATAATATTATATAACTTGTTTTGCAAATTAAGCTTGCAATATTTTTGAAGCTCTTTATTAGAAAAATTGTTGTTACTATTTTTATTGCAAGCTTTGCAATTGTTCTCAATATTAAAATATTTGTTAAGTAGAAATATCTAAACAAATAGATTAATAATATAATAAATATAGCAAAAACAACACTTAATTAAATTATAATAAATATTGTTTGTTTTTTAAAACTTCTTCAAAGCAATAACTTTTAATATAATATTGTTGTTAATAATATTATTTATAACAAAATATCTTAGTTTGTTGCAAATTATATAGACAAATAAGATATTTAATATAATAATAATTATATCTGCATTATTATATTTACTCTAAAGTTTTCTTAATATTAATAATATAGTTTACAAATTATTTGCTTTATTAATAAAGTATATAATATTATTAGGAAAGAGAAAATTATTAAAGAATATTCAAATATTGTATATAATATATATAGAGAATATAATAAAGTGCAAAAGATACTACAAATGCTTCTAACTTTTTTAAAATAATAGATAAACTCTAGCTTTAATTGTATTAGATATAGAAAAAAGTAGCTTATTTATAAATTAATTAATATAATGTAGAAATATGTTACGCTAGTACTTTCGTAAGAGATATCAAAGAGAGTTATGTTATTAAAGAGATTTATAGACGTCTTTAGGCAATGCAAGCAATCACTTGATAACAAAAGTTTGCAACTTAAACAATCGTAACAATAAATCAAAACTTAAGATAAATTAAACACGATTTATAAGAAAGTCGCATTTCGAAAATCTATATAAAAAAAAAAATCTTTCTTGTTCGTTTATGTTCGCTATCGAGCATGTCGAACATTGTTCGTTTAGCTCGCTATCAAATACGTCGAACACGTCGAACATTATTCGTTTAACTCGTTGTCGAACATGTTAAACATTGTTCGTTCGTCAAGTTATCGAACATGCAAGTAGTTGTACTTCGTGCTACATGTTATGTTGTAATTTATATATTTAGTTGTTTTAAATTAAACTTGTAACACTATTTCTTTTCTTAAAGATTTTCGTCTCGAAAGTTAAATGTTTTTCTTATTATGTCTTGTTAATAACAAAGTCGTCTTCGTATTGCATTCGAAATTAAACGTTACAATATATTAGTAAATATTGCTTGCGAACGTTGCTTTCTCTCTAGTTATTTCTATATTGTTATAAAAGATTCTTTGTTTTGTTTGAAATGTTCGAAATGTGTTTGTGCGAACAAGTCGTGCGTAAACATGTCGTAATTTTCTTTTAATCACAATAGAGAAGATCTTTTTGTTAAGATTGTTAAAGATGAAGCTTTGTTAACAATCGTCATAATTTGATTGCTACGAAATAAGAAAATTTTGAAGAAAATTAATACGAAGACGAAACGAAAGACATAATGTCTATTGTTAAGAATAAAGAAGTCGAATGCTTTTAAATTTTTTAATTGTCTTGTTACGAATGTTCTTGTTGAATCGTCTTTTATCTTCTAATTATCTCTCGTTATGTTGAATGATTTTTCGAATCTTAATAAAATTTCTAGATAAAATCATAGCAATCATCAAGATTCTTCTCGAGTTCTTATGTGTTCTTTAAGATAGAATATCTTTTTCACTTGACTAAATAATTTTAATCTTGCTACTTTAGAATCTTTTTCACTTTGTATCAATTTTCTTTTTAGACTTTGTAATGAAATGTTTTCTATATAGGCGTACTAGAGTCGACTAATTCTAATAATGAGATATAAAATATTAAAAATACTTTGACGTCTTTGGGCAAGTCGAGTTTATAATTGATTAATCTCTTTGCCTTTTTAACAAGAAACGATTCGACTTTGACATAGTTTAATTTCTTGCTTAACTTTCTTGTCTTAAGATTTTTCGTAAAAAGATATATTTTATCTCTTTTCTTTAGTTAAGATGTCGTTTTTCGTTTTTTGTTCTAGTATTTGATCGATCTTTCTTGCATCTTTAAGATGTTGTTTTGTATCTTTTTTAGTGTTGCTATTCTTTCGATAATTAATTGCGTCAACAAATGTCTTCGTTCTTCTTCAAAGAGATTAAGTTCTTTGTTATGATTAACAAAGTATAAACTTATCTTAATGATATCTAAAACCTTTGCATTTAATGTTAGTTGCGTCATAGATAAAAGTGATACTCAATTGCTATAAGTATTGTTGACGTAATGTCTTAAATATTGCTCTAGACTCTAGTTCGTTCGTTTTGTTTAATCATTTGTGATCGAATAATAAGCAATGAACATTCTAAGTCTTGTTTCTAACATTGATAGAAGCGTCTTTTAATAATTAGACGTAAAGAGCTTGTCTTTGTCACTAGTTAATCTCTTAGATATATTATGATATCGTATAAGTCGATTCAATACAATGTATTCTAGTTGTTCTATTATGAATTTTTCTTTGCATGCAATAATATGTGAGTACTTGATAAGTTTGTCGATCATTACTAGTATTAAATTATATTTGTCTTCAATTGTTGAATTCGTCGACTTGAGCAACTTAATAATAAAGTTTATCGTAACTTCGTCTTATAACAATTTAGATAACTTCTAATATTAAATTTCGTTATAACTCGCATATGTATTATGTTTATTTTGCTAACAACTAAAACATTGTTTAACTTATGTTTCGACAATTTGTCTTATTTGTAAAAACTAATAATGCTAGCGTAAAAGTTAAAGGATTTTGATCACTCTTAAGTGCTTTTGCAATAATTTATCATAATGTTCTCTTATATATTCGTCGATTTTGTCGATAAATATCTAGAGTTTTTCTTTCTTTATTAAAAATTCTTTCGTATTATCTCTAAGTATTCGTAATGTAACATTTAGCTTATACTTATTTGCTAATAATGATTTGTTTTTGTTAATTTTAAGTATATTATAATTAAACGATTATTTCAATTTTATGTAATTACTTCTTTTGTTAAGTGCGTTTGCTTTATCGTTATTTTTGCCTAAGATATATTGTATTTTAAACTTGTATTGTTCAAGTCGTTTTAATTATCGTACTTATCTTTTATTAAGCTATTTAATAGTGATAAAGTGTACAAAATTTTTATGATTTGTAAGAATTATAAGCTTTAATAATTTTTCGATGTATATTCTTTAAGACTTTAAGAAAATTACAATAGCGAGTAGCTTCTTATCGTAAACATCGTAATTCTATTCGATTAACGAAAGTTTTCTCGAAAGATATGTTATTAAGTGCTATATGTTTTCATGCTTTTAACTAAAGTATACATCGATAATTAAATCTAATGCGTCGATTTCAATTCTACTTAATATTCGTGAATTGTACATTTTTAATATCGATTTCTTTAAGCATTTTAACTTAAGATTCTAAAATGATTTCTTTTCTACAAATTTTCATATTTATGACGTATTCTTTTTCGTAAAATTCGTTAATAATATTGCATTAACGAAGTAATTTTTGATAAACTTCTTGTTGTAGTTTATGAAATCTAGAAAGAATTGCACTTTCTTAACACTAATAGATGATTTTTATTCTTTAATTGCTCGTAACTTTTTAGGATTTATGCGTACTTTGTGTCGTTCTACAACAAATTTAAGAAAGTTAATTTCTTCTTGATGAAATTCGCATTTCTTTAATTTAAGATGTAAGTTTCTCTTATTTAAACATTCTAATACTTTGAAAACATAACTAATATATTTTTTAAGATTTTTGAATAAATTATGATGTCGTTCAAGTATGCTATGACAAATTGATTTAAATGTTGTCGTAATATATCATTAATTATTTCTTAATACGTTGTCAAGACGTTTGTGAGCTTAAACGACATTATCGTATATTTGTATAGTTTATATCGTATGCGAAAAGCTATTTTTTACTCTTTTCCTATCTTTATTCTAATCTAATTGTACGCTTTTCGTAGATTCAATTTGATAAAGTATTTTGCTTCGAATAGTCAATTTTGAAGCTCGTTAATATTGAGTAATAAATATCGATTCTTGATTATAATATGGTTTAGCTTTTAATAATTGACATATAGACGAAGTGTTTCGTTCTTTTTAAATACAAAGAGAATCGAGTATTTTGCTTGTGATTAGAATTTTTTGATAAATTTTTTTTTTTCGTTTTTTGCTAGATATTTGCGAAGTACTTCGAGCTTTTTTTCGAATAAAGCATATATAAGTTCAAACGTAAATTGCTTGTCTAATTCAAGTTTAATTTCATAATTTTACGATTAATATTTAAAGAGAGCTTTTGTCGTTTCCTTTTCTTGAAATAGATGCTCTTAATTGTTATATATTCGTAATATATGTTTTAGCGATTTCTTCGCTATACTAGATAGTTTAAGACTCTTAAAAGGTTCGTAATTTTTTTCACTTATTTTAACTTTGTGACTTGATTAACTTGTGTCAATATTTGTTAAATCGAACTTTATTAAATTGTTTTTTTGCGAAAATGCAAGTTCGCTACTTGCGATCGAATTTCGACTTAATCTTTTATCTATTATTGAACGTTATTGATGCGTAGATTAAATGTGAATTGCGTGATCACATTGTGCGAATCTAAATACTTGTGTATTTTAATCAACTTCTAGATTGTGTTGTTTTAATTAAGACATTTCTAGAACGATATCGTAAATAATTATTTTCACTATATTAAAAATTAGTTTCTCGTGATGTTGCTAAATAGCTATCAATAATAATCTCGTTTCTTTGTTCACTTTTTCATTCTTGTCAAATAATGAGTTTTTATCTACAATTACTAAATTGTAAGCGTTAAACTTCTTCTAAGTAAAATATTTTTCTCTCTTTACAAGAGCTTTGATCATAAAATTATTTGTCGCATTAAAATCGATCATTGCGATAAGTTGATAATCATTGATCTTAATTAATGTGATAAAAAATTGTGTGTGTGTCGTTGAGTTTAGTTGTTGCTATTGAGCTAACATATTGCATTTCTTTGATATGCTCTTTACTAAGAAACTTGAACTTTTTCTTGCTTCTATGTTGCGATTTCTATTGCAAACGTCTATTTGCGCTAAGCTTTCTTTTATTGCTAAATTGTTAACTTTAACTTTCTAGAAAACTAGTTAACTTTTTTCTTTTTTTCTAGATAAGTTTAGCATAAGTCGTTGTAGCAAGCTATTCAACTAAGTGTTGCATGTCTCTTTGATTACTCTATCTTCTATTAGAATAAATTAACACTATTTAATTGTCGTTCGATTTCGTTAGAAATGTCTTTTTCTTTAATGACGTCGCTTTTTAGCGCTTTCTCGCATTTATTTACGATTTAACTATTTTATCGTTTCTTCGATGAGCTATCTAAAGCCTCGAGTTGTTTCGTAATTTTTTCTAGCATTTCTTAAAAGTTTTTTTAATCATTTTTAATATTCGAGTTTGTGATTAAGTTGTAAGAGTATAACGTTCTTAAGTGTTTCTTTTATTATATTTTTTTAATAACATTGTTAACTTTCTACGTAGATGCGAGTGCCTTGTTTAATAATGTTTTATCTAGAACTTTCTATAACTAATTTGGATTTTCTATTAGATAATAATTGTCGTTCGATCTAGTCTTAAGAATGTTCGCTTTTGTGTCGATTTGCTTTCTAGTGTCGTTCTAGCTATTAAGTATCTCTCTTAACATAGCATTAATTTGTTGACGATTTATTAAGTTTTGCGATCAATAATCTCTTGCGAAGTGATTCGATTTGTCACATGAATAGCACGTTTTTTGGGATTTATTATTTTGCTTTTCTTTAGAATTTTTTTCTTTGCGTCTTTGAGAAAAATCTAGTTTCATAGATGTAGACTTACAATAATTTAGATTGTTGTACTTTTAATTAAAACGAGATTCTCTCAAATAATATTCGATCGTTAATTTAAAGAAGATTTTTACTCTTTCGTGAAGTTGATCGTATCGTTTTTTATTTAATTTTTTCATATAGTTTGTCATCGAAGTCGATAACTACTTCGATAAGATCGAACATGTCGCTAATAAATTTTCTATCGCGCATAATTTCGTTCTTAAGATTGTTTTTAAAATTTCGTCGAAACATTGTTATAAGTGCAACATCGTTTCATTCGATAAAATTGACATACTTTTGAAATTTTGCTACGTACTTTGTTGCAAAGATTCGTTAAATTAAATGCTAAATTACTTTTTTTGCGATTTGTTTCTCATTAAATGTTTCAAAGATTTTTCGAAGCTCTCTTTTGAAGTTGTCGAAGTTTGTGAACATCGCACAAGAATTTTCGTCATAATTCTTCAAATACTTGCGTAAGTTTAACTTGAGTTAATGTTAAACTCTTTCTCTAAGAAATGTGAATGCGAAAATTGTCTTCTTGTTCGCTAAAACAAGATAGAAAGTAAAATAAATATTCACTTGCATAAGTTAATTCTTTAGGTCGATTTAATCTTTATGATAGACGTCAAGTTTATTAATTCTTATTTTGTCGTCTTTATTAATAGAGAATCGACGTAATGTTGTTAAGCTAATGTTTAAGATAGAGGCGCGTTAACTTGATACAAACATTCTTAAAGTATTTAAAGTGTTACGCTAATACTTTCGTGAAAAGTATTAGAAAGAGTTATATTATTAAAGAGATTTGTAGACGTCTTTAGGCAATGCAAGCAATCACTTAATAACAAAGATTTGCAACTTAGACAATCGTAACAATAAATTAAGACTTAAGATAAATTGAACACGATTTATAAAAAAATTGCGTTTCGAAAATCTATATAGAAAAGAAGATTTCTCTTGTTCGTTTATGTTCGTTATCGAACATGTCGAACATTGTTCGTTTAGCTCGTTGTCGAACACGTCGAACACGTTGAACATTGTTCGCTTAGCTCGTTGTCGAACATGTCGAACATTGTTCGCTCGTCAAGTTATCGAGCATGTAGATAGTTGTGCTTCGTGTTACATGTTGTGTTGTAATTTATATATCTAGTTGTTCCAAACTAGGCTCGTAACAAAATATTCTAAAATTCTTCTTAAATATTTGTAAAAACTCTATATTTACTATAATAATCTATTTTATATAAAGATATTTTAGATACTCTTTGTTGATCTTTTTAGCTATATCGATATTTAATTGTTTGTTCTTTTATTCTTTTTCTTTTTTCAACAATTGAAAAAAAACTATCTTAATACTTTTGTTGTAGATAGTTGTAGCAATAGTTTGTCGATTAACAAAGTTAATTTAATATTTTTTAATTAGATAATTTCTAGAAATATAACTTTTGCCAATAAGTTTATAAATAATATAGCAATAGTTATACTTTATACTATTAATTTCTATTAATTTGTAGTATTTTCAAACATTTAAAACAAGCTTTTAATTCTATCTTAATATATTATTAATTAAAAATAATCTAAAGATTGTTTGCAATACAATTTAAAAATCAATAAATAAAAAAAAAATTATCGAATTATTGTTATATATATTGTTAACTAGCTTTTTATTATTTTTGTTTTAAAATTGCTTAATATTTCTAGTTTAAATAGTCTCTAAATCTTTTTCTCTATATTTATTTTAGCTTGCTATTGTTTTGTTGTTAATTTAATAAGTTTCAAGATAATTAATTTTTTTATTTCGATATATTGTATATTTCTAGTTAAATTCGAAGCTATTATATTGCTTGTATTGCTTGTAGCAAATTTGATATTAACAAATAAATTCTATAGATTCTTACGCAAAACAATTGAAATACAAAAAACAATAAAAAGCTTTAAATTAAATATCTTAGATAAGATTGTAAAATACAAAGTAGAAAAAGAATTTCAACTAGATTTAGAATTTTGTTGCTTAATAGACTTTAAGTCGATTAAGTATCGAATTAATCTACTAAATTGTTAGATTATTTATCGATCGATTTAATAATAATAAAGTAAATTGTAATTCTTATCTATTAATAAGATTTTTATGCGTATTTTATCTAAACTTCTTATCAAAAAAAATTCTTTGAGCGACGCTAGAAAAAAAAATATATCTTGGCGAAGTATTGAAATTTATTTTAGAGTTGCATCTAGAGCTAATCTAAATATTAAGATACCTATAAACTATTGATGCAAATTGTGGTATAGATCTTCTAAATCAAACTGCACGATTTACTAGATGCCTTAAACTAAAATGCACTAAACGGTTTAAACTGATAGTGTATCAATAGTGTGAAACGGTTTGCAAACACTTGCGAACCTTAGGAGGATCTCGCTTCAATCACCTTCTCAATTCTGTCGCGATCGACAGCTCTAGCCTCTACAGCTTTTCGTTGCTGATCTGGGTAGACGCGTGCCGAAGGACGCATGGGTGAGAGTGTGTTATCTTCAATAAACGGATTCGCTTCGTTCCCTTCAACAACAGCAGTGTGTTGTGGCTGCATCTCGTCGCAGGCGGAATTCGGTGCTTCATTGTATCGATCACCGTAGATGTGCGCTACCGATGAGGTCTCGTTACCTTCGTTGTCTTCATATATCTGGAAACCGGCTGGTAGGCTATCGTCAGTCACTAGTTATAGGCTCATACGAAGAAGCTTGCACCTACGGCTAGCGGCCAACAGCTGGTTGGAATATCGAATTGGTGACCGTGCTCCAGTGTTCGAGCCACTGCTGGGGATATTCTGCACGTAATATGCGTTATACAAAGGGCTGATGTGTCCGGGCCGAGGACCTTGTCCATCGAAATCAATGTCATTGTCTTTGAGGAAATCCAGGTTCACTACATTGCTAGTCAATATCACATATGGAGCGAAGTCTCGGTAGCAAGGCGTAAGCTTACGATCTGGAACGTAACCTCCTGGATCAGCGGCATAGTCCTCGATCGTAATGTCATCACAGACAGCTGCTTGTTCGTGGAGGCACTCTTGATTACTATGGATGTGGTTGTTTTCTGAGTAGGAAGAGTCGTCCAAGCCTTTGCAAGAAGCCGACGGCGTCAGTCTTTTGATTGCCGTATGATTTGGTAGTGGCACTTACAGCTTGTGGCACTTAACAGAACAGAGGAGATTTGACTGTCTTGAGCGGTAGACCATGAGGACCGATCGAGCAGAATTGAACTTGCTGGTGGGAAGACATCACATCGGAACGAAGCCATGGCGCTTTGATGAGGATCGTATAAACTTTTCCCAATTTTCTGTGTCAAAGAAAAGCAACAGCAATCGCGCTCTGAGGGCAGATGATGTGCAGTCAGAGGGCCAGTGTGAATTTGCCTGGACATGGAAGAAGATCCGCAGAGGTAAAGGAGGTACTAGGGTTTCCTGGTGTTAGCAACATCGACGCTAGAGCTTGGGTGAAGGGCTCAATTGTGTAATGCAAGCGAGAAAGATTTGTGTTGCCTGCCCCACATCACTGCGGCGACTGCATTAAATGTGCTAGGAGTATGACAGAATTGAGAGCAGTATCGATGATAACCGGATGAGGAAGAAATAAGAATCGACGTACCAGAAGGTTATATAGTATAAAGCTGGCTTTCGATGTGGCAAAGTACGAGACATGACGATGATTCAGCGAAATCACCAAGACACTGGCATTTAATAGTATGCTGACGGGCAGCTCTGTGGGATGTTCTCATCTTCTAGCTGCGGGACACTGTTCCAAACTTCGAATCGTAGGTTTAATCAGGCTAACAAGTCTGGCAAGCGACATGTCTTGCTTATCAATATTATGGAGCAAAAGTCATTCGACTACACAAGAAAAAAGTCGAAAGCAAGCCCCCAACGGTTCCCATTCCAATCAGCTAATTCCGCCCCTGCCCGACCGCTAAAGGGAAGCGCAGAGAAAGAATAGCTATCATTGTCGGGAATGAAATTGCCAGTGTTACCCCAAGCTACTAGCGCGCTTGCTGCTGTTATCAACAGCCAGTCGTCTTAGCCCGATTTAGTCAAATCGACAACCTAAGTTCTGTCGCAAATTTCCACGATACCAGCGTTGTTCATACTGCCAGTGCCCTGAAACGAGCCAAAGGCTGGACCTCTTAGGAAAGAAGCTTAGCTTTGATATGGCGCTTTCGGCATGTCGAGCGGTACACCCACGCCTTGATAAGGCCGAGTCTGGGCGCCCCTGGCTCGCATTTGCCTATAACCTCGAAGCCAATTATGGCTATAGGCATCGATGTATTCCTGCACGAGGGGATTCCGCGGGTCTGCGAAGACTTCACTGTTGCCGGGCACAAGGTTCCTTACTAGATCAGCCTTGGAGATGGATACGTTGCCCCTTTGCACTGGATCTGGCGCTCGTTGTTGGCCGATGAGATCTATGCCATTCGTGCCGTTTGCAGTTCGGGCTCTGTTGGCGAGCCGAGGAACTGAAGTCACGCATCCTATGACATTACTATTATAAGGAGGTTGCTCTCCCGAGATCGGAGGTAGGTTTTGCGATGTTCGACGACTCTTCGTTGGCCGCTCCATACCTGTCTCGCTAGAATCCTCGTACATAAATCTCAGACGCTTTCCACATGCAATCGAAGCATTCGGGACATGAGCAGCTGCGGGTCTTTGTGTCGCTGCAATACCGCCTAGATGGCTCTGGGTCTGGCGAGTGTTAACAGGCGCCATCACAGATCCAAGCGCTGGATAGTTTCTGTGTCTGTCTGAAGGAACCGGAGTTTGCTTATGGGCGCTATATGTTGCCGCAGTGCTGCTTGATGCTGTGGACAGTGCTTGGCTGAGTGACTCCGAACGCATGTGACGCTGTTTCTCCAATGTTGGTCCATGAACTGTTATAGGTTGTCGCTGCATCGTCATTGGTTGAGTCACCGACATTGGCCTTCCAGATGAGGTATCTGTCGGCTGCACGATATTGACGATTGGATACAGCTTGGCGTTCTCGGACATGGCAGTTGTCGGGGTTCCGATACATCCGTTCCTCGTAGGTTGCACGAGATATTGTGAGCTTGACAACCTTTGTCCTTGACTACCTTGGTCATTAGCAACCCTGTATCCACTTCTTGCATCACTTGACTCTGACGACGGCAATTTTGATTGCTTCAACACTGCAAGTCCTTTGTCTAGCGCAGGAGATGAACCCTCAAAACCAGGTGATCGGGTCGAGTCGCGGCGGGTAGTAGCAGCAAGCGCTACTGCGGGTGAGGATTCTCGTCTTCTAGAGTAATCGCAAGAAATAGCTGATGGAGGGTCAAGCAAAGTCTTCTTGACAGCACCATTTGAGGCGAGACAGCCAGGTATATGTGTTTGTCGCATGTGCGGACCAGGATAGAAAGTTTGCGTTTCTGGTGGTAGATTTGTTGACCCAACCCCTTTTAAGGATTGACCAGAACAATACGCCGCTGATAGTTCGGACTCCAGTTTGCTATGTTCGATACATGTAGATTGTGGTGCTTGGTCCCCATACCGTTGCGCATACCATGCAAGTACGGCCTTTGATATGTTTTCAGGTATAGGCGGCGGGGCTGAGGACACTTCACAGACTTTCTCGCGTAGCACTGGCGCTGTCTGAGAATACTTTGACTTGTCGTACCACCATTCAGGCCCTGACTCGTCGGGGTCCCAGGCCGGAGTCCAACCGATTGGGCACTGCCTCTCGAGAATCTCTATGACTTTTGGTGCCTGGGCTTTGCCCTTCGGATTCATCCTGCACCTGTGCTAAGATAGACAAATGGCAGTATTAGCGCCAAGGATCTGGGCTTCACGGCCTTAACAGGTTCCAGGAAGACGTTGGCGAGCATGCTGTAACGGGATTTTGAACAGGCTGTGAGGGCTCATTTTATAGGTAGCCGCGCCAAGCGATCGAAATGCGTCAGTAAGTGAATTGGATGAAGCAAAACCTCGTTGGATCTTGTCTTCGAACAACAACAACTGCGACGACCCGTGAATGTAATACAACGAGCACGCAGACCAGGGGTAGTAAGAACGAGTTCATTTTGCAAGTGGAGCTATATAGTATGTTAGTTGGCGGAAGTGTTTGAGAAACCAGCTGTGGATTCAGCAATTGTTGGTTCGTGAAGAACATACGTTAGCACATCTACGAGGAGAGACATTTTACCATACACTTCACACGCATGTCTCAGTAGTGCATGGACGACATTCACCATCTTCAAACCTCTTATCTGTTAGATTTGTTCTTCATTGGAAGGACTGTAACCTCCATTCGCTAGAAACGTGAGATTCCGTGTGTTGCATTGATCAGTCACACGCCAGTCTGCACCAGCGAGCCCTTAAAAATCAGTACTGAATTGAGACAATTTTAGTATTTAACTTGAACTCCTTTCCTCCTCTACGGTCGATACGTTTTGGTACGAACATATCGTACGTTGCGGACCTTTCACCTACGCGATAGTGATAGGCTCTCCTGGCTAGCCAGGATCATGGAAGTAGCCTTGCCGCTGCGAGTCAGCTTGTGAATATCTCACTGTACGCTTTGCCACAGAGTGAGAGAGTGTATGTTGACAATACCCTGAAAATGAAAGCCGCCAGCGATCCATCATTACTAGGTACACCTAAGAGGACCACCGCCTTGGCGTCTCAGAAGGCCTGACGCACGGCTTCATATCGAGAGAAGTCTTCTGTACCCGACGAGAAGACCGCGAGACGAGTGCATTGCGTTTTCTGGAATGTTGAGCCGTTCGAAGTAATTGAAGGGCAAATAGTGAAGACGTTCGAAAGTAATGCCAAGAATCTGTGCTAACTTCTGATTGGAGCGTGAGGTCTTGGCGCCAAGACTACCCGTCGAGCTTTATCTCAACTTCGAATCCTTCACACTCAATTGCATTACTTGATATGTCTTTCATGTACCTATACTCTGTGCTTGAACATGTGTACGCATGTGCTCCCCCTGACCAGAAATCTCGGCCACGCATAGCACGTCATAAGCGCACCCCGTCGCCATTCACATGTACCAAGTAGGTATGGGAAGCTGAAATTCTTGCGTGAAATTGAACATCTGCTGTGCTGTTCTAGATACAAAGCAGACAACCACGTTGCGTATTTGCTTGCAACATGGACGGAAAGGACAGGACGTTGAGCATACTAAGAGGCTCCAGGCTTGATGACTTTTGATAGCCATTGCTCCACATCTAACAGACGCTAAACAGGCCAAACGAACAAGACACCGCTTTCGAGATTGACGACGGTGTCAGAGGCTGCTTATAGTTGCTCATTATTGTCTGGCCCATCATCGTCATCGCCTACATCTTCCTCATCAGACTCATCGCGCTTCCTCTTCTTGCTCTTCGCTTGCTTCTCTTGCGCCCTCCTCCGCTTCTCGTCATCTGTAAGCGCCTTCTTACCAGCGCGCGACTTGAAATATCCAGACCTCGCATTGTTGTCTCTGATATTCTGGAGCTCGTGCTGAGGGAGTCTGTCGAAGCCACGCGTGGTATTATTGGCCAGTTGCTCCTCGCTCAGATGACCACGGATAAGGTCCGTGATCCTCTTCGTGCCCTCACGTACTTCCCACGATGCAAGACCGTTATTCTCTCGGAAGCGCCTCTTGCGGTTGCCCATGGCCGATAGCCCTGGAGGAGGTCTATTTCCGCTCCGGGCAGGTTGACGGTCCTGAAAGTCCTCGTTCGTTATCCGCGCGTCATCACGCTGTATGTGCTCCATTCTGCCACCCTCCATAACCGACGCACAGGTGAGAGGAATGTTTCGCCAATCAGTTATGGGCCTATGAAGGGGGTTAGCTATCCTAGATTGAGTCTGTGCTGTGATTCGAAATACATACACATTCTCACGGTTGAGAACCACCCGCCCACGCCATCGTAGAGGGCCAGGATTATATGTCAGCACCCCAAATCCTGTTCTCTCGAAGCGGTACAAGGTGGCATCTTGACTCGGATGCCAGCCGTGACGACCCTCAAAGCGCCAGGATTGTTGATTTGGGTGGTAGGAGGTCTCGTCGTCTGGATGAAGCCCCCGGGCTGGCGGATGCGCTTGAAAACTGTCAGCAACTTGAGGGCCTTCGATGGCACGTAAGCTTACTGTGTTGGCCGAATCGACTCGCCCAATTAATCATCGCTCTCCTATTCTCTTCGTGTTGGGTCGTCAATTCTGGAGGGTGTCAGCTTGCTCTATGAAGAATTCTCGGAAACGCAAGTCTCACCCCATTTATCTGCACCTTCCGCTCGAAAGCGTAGCGAGCTGTCCGAAGACTCTCGGACCTCACCATGGTTGATGCGGCCGGGTGATCTCTTTGCCCGCGTCGTGGTAGTTATCCTCCCACTTGGTACTCTAGGCTTCTTGGTCGAAGAGGTGTGTATCTCTTTACTGGAACCTGATATTGCCAATGGAAGGAAGGCAATTTCAGAGCAACTTATACGTACCTTGAGTAACACGTGGGGCATTGGTGCCTGTGGTGATCGCTGCAGGCTGGTATTGGCCGTGGCCGCGTCTTGGTTCATTGTCTGCGCCTGCTTTGGTCGGAAACGAGGGATATTCCAGGTTTTGCCGATTAACGGGTCCTGGTGGTACCAATGACTCCGGTCCAAGGAGGTGTGGTGGGAGCCCGCGATCTGTTCGACTCTGGAGGGACTCATATACCGAGAAGGACCGATGTGCTGAAGTAGCACCATTGTTGGAAGGACCGTGCTCTGACGGAGCAGGGACCGAAGCGAAGCCATAGGTCATCGCAGAATGATTGACGCCAAACGAACCATATGCCGCAGACGAACCATATGCCGCAGACGAACCATATGCCGCAGACGAACCATATGCCGCAGGCGAACCATACGCCGCAGACCGATCATACGCCGAAGGCTGGCCATAAATGGAAGGCTGCCCATACGTCGAGGAGGGATTCAAAGTCGAATGTCCGTAGGCCAATGTTGCGTTAGGATTGTCGCCATGTCGATGAGGCTGCTCTCCCTGATTTGTGCGTTGAATTCGAGCTCCTCCGTACGCCTCCATGCCGGTTGGTGCTCGTGGGTGGGGACTCACTTGGACGTGATTTGTAAGGAAGGGGGCCGGTCTAGGGAGCACTTGCCTGACTGTACTTTGGCCGCCATCTCCTCTGCTCCTTGGGACAGGAGGTATTCCGAAGTCATCCGAAGGTTGCCTCGGTACATTTGTTGAAAACGCATTTGGGCTTAGATACGGATTTGTTGTCCCCGCTCTATGCGGACTTAGGTGGCCTTGAGGGGCATACGAGGTTGGATTTTGAGGCTGAGGCTGAGGCTGTTGCTGGCGTGGGCCTCTGACACCTGCGCCCAAGCTCACGATAGGATTTGGACCCGAAATTGGTGCAAAGCGTGATGTAGGTCTATCCCTAGTATGATGCTCAACAGCATCGTACGGGTTGCCAACGATTTGGAAGCGACCGTCTCTTGCTCTTTGAGATGGTGGTGTAATATATTGACCATGATTTCCTGTTATCAAGCCAGCACCAGCAGGGTTCCCGGGCGCTTGAAGATTGGGATCTATTGTCAATGTTAGACTGAAGCTTACAGCAGGGAGATTGCATACCTGGCGGAACTGTACGACGGGTCGTCGCAACACCTACTTGTGGTTGTAATGACTGGCCGCGATGCCCCACAACGGGAGCAGCGTTAGCAGTGCTGCCTGGCACGGCATTGCTGGGGTTGACCTGGCGATAGAGATCTACGTTCCATGTCAACTACTACTAACAACATTACGAAAGCACTACATACCTGACGCAGGTATACCCCTTGGGTAGACACTTCCCACATGTTGAGGTAGTATGTGACGATACGTGTTCCTCGCCGCGTTTGGATCAGGCCGGATGCTCGCACCAGCGTTCTGGCCAACCTCCCTCGTTTCATCAGGATGCTGTTGACCTTCCATGTTGATAGGATCAACAGCAGGTTCAATGTGCTTGGAAAAATGAACGCGTCCCGAATGTGCTAGAGATTCAGCATGAGTTGATGACAGTTCGGAGTACGATCCAGATGGAGGTGTCAAAGATGAGAGTGAGGGGCAGAGTTGAAGGGCCAGTTGCAAAGTTAAGAGAACTATCCGTAAGCGGTGACGAGACGCAAGTTTCCTAAGCGCGCCTTCAATTTTATGTAAGGCTGGTTTCGTCACTCCTTGGACTTTCGACACATCTTTTTCACAATCTATTGGGAGAACGATTCCATTGATTCAGCGGATTTGTCAACGGTACGTTTGCACGCCTCTCTCCTAAGTCATTACAGAACAGTCCAGAGGGGTAAGTCGGGTTCTCATTGTAGTAGGTAATACAGTATTCTGTGGCCGAGGTATATGGTATAAACTGAGATGATGCTGTCCATTACGAGCATTTCGAGCTCTAGAAAAGAGGAACGCCTGCGTGATTACTATGATATTACAATTCGCATGCTCATTGATAAAATGCTAAAAGTACATAGGTAACAAATGCGGGATTAATAGGTGCTGCTAGGTAGGCAGCTTTCAGTAACCGTGTCCCAGTAAATCCTTAGGAAGGAAAAGAGGCTTTGAATAATGCTTCGTATCTCCAAAAGATACATTATCTGTCGGGTAAGGAACTCTGGAGCTCTTGAACGGGGCTGCAATCACCACTCATCTTCGTCGCCTTGATCATCAGCAGGTCGGTTATTGTCTCTGCCGAAAAGATTATCTTCAGCGTTGTCCTCCTCGGGCTCATACTGCTCGTCATGCTCCTGCAATTGTGCTTTTTGCGTTCCCTTTGCCTGCTTTTGTCTGGCAATCCTCTCTTGATGAGTCCTAGTCTTCGCCTTTGTAGCTGGAGACTCTTTGTTCGGTGCCTTAGCCTCCGCAAGTTCCTCTTTGGTCAAACGGAGGATACCTCGTGTCGAATTAGCGTCTCTATCAGCCTGGGATAGCCTCGCTTGAATGGCATCCCTCAGAAGATTCGCACCGCTACGAAGTCTCCAAGGGGCCAGGCCATTCTCGTTCCGGAATCGCTCTGTGCGATTCGCTAGGCCGGTGACTCCGATGCTGACACTGACGTTGTCCGCAACTGGCATCCGCACCCAAAAGTCATAGACCCGGATACCTGCGCAGAGTCGGCGAATTGCCTCCATATACCCGCCCTCAAACTTGGTAGAGAGCGTTGCTGGAATCAGAGGCCAGTTTCGAATTGGACTAGATCGGTGCTTTTCAGCTCTAGACGTTCGAAGGTCCATCTATGGGGGGTACTCACTGGTGTAAACGATCAATGACAACGCGGCCGTTGTGCATCATGTATCCTGGCTCATTCCCAAGACCTGCAGGCGGCTCGTATCCCTCACGCTGGAAACGGTAGAGGATTTGATCAATTATCCTATTCCATCCATCCGGCCTATCCAGTCCCCAATCGCGCGCAATAGGTAAGAAGGAGGTCTGGTCTTCCGGATGGCTGCCCCTAGCACGTTGAGCCCCTGCAAGTGTCAACCTCTGATTTCTCTACGGAGACCAATACGCTTACGGTATTGCGACACAGGGCCGGCGTTCAGAAGTAAGATTCCTCGAATCGAGTCATGGTAAACAGCATCACCTATGGACTCGCTCTCAGCAAGATTCCGGATAGTCTAGAAAGGAAAGGGATACTCACGCCACTGATGCGTAGTGGGATTAAGGACTTGAAGATTGTTCGTCGCGATTTCCTGTCGTGCAACGCCTGGGCGCTTCTCGTACTTCTTCTTGTCACCACCTCCTTCGACTACAGAAGTTCTCCGCTGCCGTTTAGCCTGATGCGGTTCCAATCCTAGCATCTCCGTATTAGTATCTTACCTGCTCAGACCTCTCTTTTTGCCTACCTTCATCGTCAGTATCATCATCATCATCATCATCATCATCACGGCCGACGGCGTGAACAGGTGCTTGTGCCCGGTGGCGAGGACGACGTTGCTGAGGTTGCCGACCTCCTAACTCTTCATCCTCATCATCTGCAGGATCCTCCTGCTGGATATCTTCACGTCTTATCCGACGGCCTACAGTTCCAAGGCCCAAAGGTCCTGGTCGGGGTGGCAGCCGAGCGGTACTTGGCCTAATGGGATTTCCTGATGCATCCACAGGTATCATCTGTGCTGAGGGATTATTGGGATTGCGGACAAAAGGAGGACGGCGACGAGCTTGCTGACCCACATTTCCGGCGTTGTTGATGCTGTTGTTGGTCGATCCTGGAGCGTGAGGCATCGTGGACTGTCTACGGCCTGAGTGAGAGCCTGTGACGGCAGGTGTGTCATAGCTCGTAGGAGGCTGGGTGGCGTATACAGAATCTCCAACCAAAAGCTGGCCGGATCGTGGATCTTGAGATCGTGGATGTGCTGATAGCCCGTCATCAGCACCAGGAATGATCGAAGACAAGTCAGCACGGTTTTGAGCATGATAAGGCGGCACATCAGGTTGTCCCAGACGTGAATTGAGCTCAAATCCCGCCTCCGGCCTGCGGCTTGAAGGCCCCGGATGTGGGCCTTGTAGTGTCGGATTTGGTCCTCGGGAGCTATTGTCATCGAACCCAGGTTGAAGAGGGATGGGAGGAACTTGACTTGTTGGACCTACACGTGGGCCAAGGTTGACCGTGACGTTGACGTTATTGAGAACCATGGTGGGTCCAGTGAAGACTTGTGGCGGGCCCAAGTTGAACGGAGGTCCACCGACGAAATATTGATTTCCTCCAGCCTGGCTCGAACGGCTAATCCTAATGTCATCGTAAGGATTCCCTACATTACCAAAGCCACTTGGCTCAGATGGGGCCGGCTGATGAGGACCAAAGGGAATTCCGACATTCGCAGGGAGGGTAGGTCGGTTATGGTCCTGATGCTGAGGAGCGTAGCTCCCCGGCGCTTGGCCCACGTTAGGATATTGCAAAGTCTGTCCAGCTACTGATGCTTGAGGTTCAATATCTGGTTCTTGTCAGTGATATTTCCTAAACTCATTGACCTTGAGCAACATACTCTCGCCGTCCTCAAGGTCGCCAACTTCTAGGTCGCCAACTTCTTCCTCGCCAACCTCTTCTTCAGCAACTGAAGCTCCTGCGGCTTCGTCTGGCGCGACGTACACATACTCTGTCTGCGTTTGGACACGTACTAACCAGGGCATACTTGCAGAGTTGTCCAATGCGCTGGCCTGGTTCTGGTTTGCAAGATCTCGTATGATGTCTTCTGGAAACGGGATGCTATCAGCAACGACCGCTATGATTAAGGGAGAAGATTAAATACCTGCATTCGGAGCAAAGAACTCTTCTTGTGTTGGGTAAATGCTACTCAGTCTATCACCCTCTCTAACACTCCCTTGGGTGGTTTGATCTGGATGTTCAGCCGCCTGCTGTGTTGGGGCATGGTCGTTGGGGATGTTGCTTAAATCATAACCACCAGTGTATGACGCTCCACCGTTGTCCTGGGATGCCATTATCAGAGAATATGTCACCTTCAAGTGTCAAAGAGCTTTAGAAGAATGCCAACGTCGTGTCCAGTCTTGATGAGGAAAAGCAGCGTGAGCGTGTGCGTCCGAATTGAAAGGAGAGTTGAACAAGCAGCGCCGCGAGCTGACTGGATACAGATAAACAAAGATAGCCTAACCGAAAGGACTTAGTACCAAGCAGTGATGAGAGGGTATAAAATGTTGAAGAGTTGTAAGCCCCGCAGACGCGACTAATGGCGTTGCCATAATCGCGTCAACCGAGGCTCGACCAAATCCCAGAGAGAGAAGAGCCTTGACACAGCTCAACACATACGACTCACTCAGGTATAGGTAGTCTTATCCTTCTCCCTTCAAGCGGATTGATAATGAACTTAGGGTTCTTCAAGCGAGGTCAGGTGACGTAAAGTTTATGTAATTATGATTTTGTTTTTTATCTCCAGCTTTCGAACATACAGAGCTCGTAGACGATCATCAATTATGCTTCTATAGTATCGGGTGAATCTTCGCCCAATCACCTTGGGAGCCCCACTGTTGCATCAGATCTTGGTGCTCTTGCCGAAGCCGACCAACACAGACATTTCTGCGCGAACCTCTGAAAAGAACCGTCTCAATAATAAACATCTTATTCTCATACATTCAAGTCATATAATATAATATTCCAGAAAGCCAGTGTCAATGAACCAGCCATTCCGGTGCCCCGAATATAATCAGGAGCATTCGGCGCTGTCTCGCGAACATTGATAGCTTCACAGGCACCAGGGTAAACGGCAAGTACGTTCCACACCGCTGCTTCGTTAGCACCGCCTACGATGTATGTGGACGTCCTGCTGCCAACGCCTTCCTACAAGCCAGGCGGAGCGAAGGAGCCAAGGTCAGGAAAGCAACCAAGAAGATGTGGTCAATGCCCCCGGTTGTCAGCTTTATGATCGTGCTAACCCGCTGGCAGAATTGTAGATAAGGTATGAAGCACATACTACAGCGTGATAAAGCGCCTTACCGATCCTAGAAGAAGGCCCAAGGAGCGGCGGATCAACGAGCGCCTTCGGGGCGCAAGAGGAGTTGACAGCCTCATACAATACGCAACGTCAGGGCGTTCCGCAGGATATCAGTAATGATCTCTCGCCCGCGGTATGGACTGGCCTAGCGCCTACTTTGCTGCACCTTGGCAGCTTTATCCTCGCGGGACCCTCCCGCTCCTTTATAGCAAACGCTCGCTACCATCTCATGACGCCCACATTGTCCAGGCGCACATGAGCGGTAGGCATGAGCTCAAGGCGTAGGAAAGGACTGCTATCTGGTTCTTCGAGTAGCCAGTCCAGGTCTTTGATATGATTTGTCATGTGCCTTCTCGGTTTGCTTTTCGAGGTCAGATAAAGTCCTGGCGCTTGTGACTGTCGGTCGTCGTGGCATGATGAATTGTGTGACGAAGACTGCTTCTTCATACCCTGATTCGATATCTCGGTGCGAAAGATTACTAAAGTAATCTTTCGTCCTGCAGTATACACAGTTGTTGGTGTCTTTTGAAAGTCGACCGAACAACGGACTCTGGCTGTTTTCGCGGATCATTCCTTCGAACACTCTCGACATATGCGTCCGATAGGAACATGGCTGGTCGTAGCGACGAGTCGACAATCATTGCTCTGCCGTTATCTATCCCTTTGGCCCATGCAAGAGGACGATGCCAGTTGTCACCATTTTTGATACATAGAGTAAATTTGACTCAGGAATTACACGTAGAGCAAACCTCGTACATAATCCATGATTCTCCTTCCATATCGCCTCGTCCATATTTTTGCTGGCCAAAAAATGGGCGAGATTCCTACTCGCTGTAGTGCGTCATCTTTTGTAACGGCATATCTCTTCAAATCTCTCGAACTATCTGATTTTCGTACCAGGCAAGATTCCCAATATCAAAATTGCCGTCTTCCATGTTATCCCCTGTCAGGTCCTGGTCCAGATGCGCGGCCATTTGTGGGAGAGCCTTTTCGATGTGAGTTTCCGGATCTATGTCATAACTATGCATGAGCAGAAATTGGAGGGCAATAGTGGTAATTCCTGGTGGCACGAAGCACTATGTATGATGGTCTACGGAAGGTTCGAGCTGGTCCCTTGACAGACTGTGAGACCTTCTGTAGTGTTTGTCTGTTTCTGCTCTTTGGAACTGCTGGCCCATCGCTGCTGGCCCATAAACTTCCAGAAAGAACCGCAGTTCAATGATGGGCTTTGCTCCAGCGCCAAATGTCTCTCAGCGGGGTTGATTTATTCCATGTCCAGCAAAGAGTGATTGCTCCACACTGCCAACGCTCCAGGGCGCTAAGCTTCCTCTGAGGCTAACGCTTCGACATTCTTTTCGTAAACAAACGGATGGAGTCTAGCTCAATTTTTATAAAAGTGGCTATAAAATTTCTCGAGCACACCCCCTATTGCGAAGTTACGATGTGTTTTTACGCGCGAGAGCGTTCCGATTATCCCTTAATTCTTCTAGACGCTTGTGCATTTGCAAGCATTTGGATTGCAGTCCATGATCTTGGCAGTGTCCGGGCATATTGCTGATTATGTTATCGACATCATTCAACAGACGAATGGTGTATGCATCGGACGACTTTTATGGTGATGAAGTGGGTTTTGGTTTCGCGAGTCAATCTTTGCTAGCTTTTGGGAATCTTCGGGTGCTTCATCTTCGAAGGGGACTTATTCGTTTTGTTGACCGCAAGAGTATTGAAGACTGAAATCGAATTCCGGTCCGAGCTACTGGACAGTTCTAGAGCGATTTGAGGGAAAGAAACCTTCAAACAGTTTCTGACGGCTCTAAGCATAATGCTTTTCGAAAACTTGTCCGTTACTGACATACAGGAGTCGTATCCGTTCGGCAACTTAGGGAGAGCCAGGATAAACTCAATCGTTATCGTGTGAAAGAGTTCCGACTTGGTGATAATGGCTTTGAGCTTCCCGTAAGGGCGATGCCTCGCTGTGGTGTTAAGCTGATAGGAAGGGCAGTGTCTGAGATATCTCTTTAACAGTCTAGTTAGAGTTCTTTTGCGTCTGTCGACAATTTATTACTCACGGAGACTCATATTGTTGAGGCCTTCAGATATGTCTTCCAAGGTTGACCAACCTCTTGAACGAAGTTAATGTGTGTAAAGGAAGCTGTGAACCTAACAGACTGTTAAATATTGCTCGTCGAAATAGCAAAAAAAAGTTGTCGTGACTGTAGAAAAAGATACTCAGGTGAGGAAATTTCCAGTCCCGACTAGAGATCAAGAACCAGGGCCTTCATAATAGATTTCACAGTCATGGAGATAAGGAAGAACGTTGATGAAAAAATACTTCCACAACAATGGCGATTCTTCTCATTATCGACAATTTCGGAAGAGCTGGCACGGTGCTTCCGAGGCTCTGATGGAGGCGAGGATCCAAAGCTGGACCCAATTCTTATCGAAGGAGAAGAGAAATGGGATGTGCATAAGGTGCTTGAGAAGCGAACCAAGAATGGCACGCTTGAGTACCGAATAAGGTGGCTTGATTCGGCCCCGTGGAAAGACAAGTAGAAGCCTTTGAAGCATCTCGAAAACGCAATGGATAAAATCGAGGACTTTGAGAGAGATCCAAAAGAACACATTGTAGCTACGAAGATGTCAAAGAAAAAGAGCCAAAGAACACGAGCAGTCAACGAATCGAAAAAGCAAGGTCGGCCACGCAAGAACAAATGAGCGAGAAGCCAAAGTGAGACTTGAAGGTTGCTTTGCTAAAACCTATAGAGATGCCTATATGATGTAAAGGTTGAAAAAACTGTAATTAGAGAAATAGAAGTACACACATATGTAAATACACAACTATCTGTCACCCTAAAGGTGACGGGCGAAGAACGCCTCAGCAAGCACAGCCGGACATAAAACCACCACCCCAACCAGCCAAGCTGGCAAAAATGAAAGAGATACCGTATTGAGCCAGCATCACCGGCTAAGCTTTCGCACCCTGGCTTGAGAAATATATGAGGTCTTTTGGAATTTCACAGAGTAATAGAATGGCTCAAGGCAGTGTTCTTGTGCTTTTCACTAGAGTACTGATAACGTTCGTTTGCCGGAATTGCTTTCGTAGTACTCTCGAGAAGGAGATCTGCTTGAAGAATAACCTGGTCACCATCGGAGCTTATCATGGTACGATAGTCCTCTTAGCTTTTGTTTGGCCACGATGAGACTGAGGAAGGCATCAATGATAGTATCATTGAGCCACATGTTGTCTAGTAGTAGCGTTGCGACGTCCCGTTGTCGAACCTCTATCCCATTGACCGTTTGGATCAATTCAATCGGATCTTTACTAGCCAATAACTAATCAATCGCTGCTTCTGATGATTGGGTGGTGGGCTGATTCGGCATACGGGGCCTTTGACTCCAATCTCGATAAGATCCCCTTCTTCTGGCTCCTTCAATGGAGCGTAACGTCTCACAACCAAGAGTTCAGTCTCTGTCATTCTGCATGGAAAGTCCCATTGAGTAGCCCATTCTTGCAATGCCGCCAGCCATATTTGATCCACGCCTTTTTTGATAGCGCCTTCATACCGGCGATCGCAGCATTCTTCCGCCAATATCCACTCTTCGAAACTCGTCGAGCAGTCAATTTCGTCATTATCGCTAGCTGCAAGGGCGCCAAATGAGGCGCAATTCATCTCCATTTCAGGTTTGCTCCATTCGCAAGTCCGGTCGGAGAACGACCAGTGAATCCTGCCATTGAAACCAGGCTTGGGACTTTCGAGCATCAGAACTCCTGGGGTATCCTGGCTTTAAAGCTAAGGCCAGTCAGGTTTCTTTTTGATTGGAATCAATCCGTAGCCGACTTTATATTTTGCAGTATCGGCATGATGGTTCGGTCCGATAGCGGCATCTCAAGCTAAAGGTTGAGCATTCTTGATCCATATGTAGGCAAAACGGTTACGTGAAAGAAGGCTTCGAGATTGAAGCACAAAGCCCAGCTTGGCTGCATCTTGACGGAATCATACGACATTGTGGGAATGGTAAACAAAATATATGAAGAAATCAGAGAGTATTTATGAGCTTGGTCGCAGTAGATGTAACTTGCTGTACCACCCTTGAAGGAGTTCTTATACCCTATCCTCGCCGCACATTGGCGCTCGATGTGTTCAAGGTGTGTCATGAGCACATCGTAGCCTCGGGTGCGCTGTGGGCCAGCCTATTCTTCTAATCAGCGTAACGAGAGTGTCATTTATTGCGCCTGCTCCTTATTCGTCTATTGACAACCAAGCTCTTGAGTGACATCTCAGCCTTCAGATTTTTGGCAAACTCCAAACTCAGCCGAAAAAATAAGGGTCGAAGGTTGCTACGAATCCTGACTACAGTTCTGTGCATGTAATGTGGTCGAATTCTCAACATTATCCATATAGAACCGACAAACAACCTCACAGTACCGGTCGCAAAATCTTTGGTTAAGGGTGAATAGGCGATCCGAATTGGAGAAAGTGTGCCTAGGTGCCAATCAGACAAGACGCAGTTCGCAGGTATTTGGTCTGCTGGTATTGTTCGATCATTCAGGAAAGCGAATCCAGCGTCCAGAAATTCGGCATCCTGGAGGCCCTTCCCTAACTGCACCTTGTATAGGGCTCTCACATATTTGCCTTTGGAGACCAAGGGAACCTGAATTCGATAATTGAATGGTGCCTCCTTGAGTAGCTTCTCGCGGCGTTCGGAGAGAGCTTTATCTCTTGCCTTTCTAACTGAATTTGTCCGTTGCTGTAACAGGATCGGTCTTCCTTACGCGTGCCATCATTGCGGTATGTGTATCTGCATAAGGATAGTATGTAGGCCGTTGACAATTAGGCCCTTACTCCTTCTCACACGCAGTTTCCTTGACCTATCTGAACCTCGAAAGTTTTAGCGACTTTTCAACTTCCGTCACCTTCCTTTTGTCATCGCTTGCTTGTTTTTAATCTAGACGTAGCAAGCCTTTCCATTTCGATCAAGCTCATAGATGGAAGACTCACTAGTCCGCGTTTGCTAAATAAGCATCGCTTTGTATAGCTGCAGAGTGAGAAACTTAGCTTAGTCAAACCACCTCTAAATTGGCTCTACCGGTCATCACGCTGATCAGTGAGCAGAGATCCGACTGGAGCGCAGCCTCGTCTTGGAGTGAAGAGATAATCGTAGGCGAATCGTTGGCTGGCTCCAGAGACCTGTCTGAAGATGTCTCGATAGCTGGACAGGGAAGTGCCGACAGCAAGTATAGCTAAACTGATGACGACTTCATCTGTGCCGATGGTTAATTGCGCTAAGTCATCTTAGTCTTCATGATCTATGCTCGGAGAGCTGAGACATCAACATCGATGCCATTCTCATCGGAGACAGGAGCGTCATTGACAGCACATCCCGGGTCATCCACCAGGAATTTTCAGTGGTGAAAGATACGTGAGGCCACATTGAAATTAGATAGTGGATGTCACGATCTTCATCAATTGGTCTTGAGAATATTATGACTGAGTGGATGTCAGATCCCTTACTCACATCGCTTTTCGAGGTTGTAAAAACCGCGCACGAGTAAGATTGACGCAGAAGATTTATCTTAATGTCGTAGCCAAAATATAAACCTCAAAATTGATCTGATTTCTTCTGTCCTCGGCGGATCAAAACCTTTACATCAAATTCGGAGCACCTTTGGCAAGATGCTATTATCGATCTCGAGAAATTTCTGAAGAAGCCTTCGCCGGGTAGTGATAGTGGAGACGTGGTGTCGAGACGTAGTCGCGGCAGAGGCAAGGTAGATTGTCAAATGCTCTGAGCATGACTATCTGACTCAGAGGGTGCCTTGAGAGGAAAGTGATTGCTTGAGCAGGACGATGACGAGTTCTTAATTATCGATTACAGATCTTCGGTCACAACTCAAAAAGCTGCATTGATATCCTTTTCTGATGAGGTAGGGGATAAGCCACCAGAGCTTCAGTCTTCACGTGCTTTCGGTTTCCCAGTTGAGTGAGCTCAGATATTGACGCCATTGATCGGGATCTCTGTTCAGTCCGGGACACCAAGAAACTATATTTTTCGCGACGGGAGAAGGTTTTTCTTATAAAGTAATGAATCATAGGCAGGAAGTGAGTTAGTGGTCGCTTGGCTTGAGAGTGCCAAGCCGCGAAAGCAGATGGGGTTTTTATTCTCGGTCTCGGGGAGCTCGATCGTCTGGAGTGAGCTTCAACACTCATTTACTATCTTGAGGTTTCTCGGTTCTCGCTCATGGCCTAGACAACCCTCATAAATGGTTCGTCTAGCAAGTGCCGTCCACGAAGACATGTCTCTCGCGGATCTTTCGAGCGAAGTATAAGAAAATTGCTGCGGCCGCAACATTGCGCATCCTGATTTGGCCCTCGACAGGCAGAGGCTCCAAATATTGGATCGTAAAAGATACGGTATTGGAAAACATCCAACAACAACTTAAAATGACATCAGAGATGAGTCGAAACCTGACAAGTCAACTCAAGAATAGGTATAGCGTTTCGACTACAGCGAGATAGTAAAATGTATAGAGGGACGGTAGCGGCGGTGTACGCAGCGCAGCAGTCAATCAACTTCACTACGTCGTACAACAACCTGGGGGATTGAGAGTGTCTGTATGGTCTCGAAGACGTTTGGATCTGTCCCAGGTGCCGACAGCTGAGTTTCACTTAGTGTGAAAGGCTGGTGTCGGTATGATATAGGATGAGCCGGGTCTCAATAAGGACATCGAGTCCATCCATCTCGGGGAGCGTAGACGCGCAATGCTTGATTGTGACACGTAACTGAGTATCGGTCCATAAATCTTCGGTTTTGCGCAGCCGGTTCAATCCGAATACATCTCATGTCTGATAATCATTCGAGGGACCAGCGCAATGTACCAGGGCATGATCAAACGCGCCCAAGTACGAGATTTCGTTTCCCCGGGAGTGCTACTCTCGTCTCTGTGGGTTGATATAGCTTGAAGATGCTGAGTCAAAGTCTAAAATTATCCATGGCGGCAAATGGGAAAAGGACACGGATTTCTTATGTGGTTCAATAGCGTTTGCGCTTTCTACATCTCGCATACCAAATCGGCTCTCGATGCGACGGGGATAGTGTTACCAAAAGATGTAGTAACGTATATGACTATTTCCGAGGTGGAAACTTAACGAGGTCATGCTATGCTTGTGTTAGGAAGTACTTGGTGTAAAAATGTGGAAAGAGGCGCCGCCAGAGCGTTATTCTTGCCAAGGCTGTCTAGCCGTCTTTGCCGCGCGCGCTTGTTCAGCCAACCAGAAAGCCGCATCTCGACACCTGCTTCTTCCGAAGACTCTTGCTCAGGCTCACGGTCGTGACGTCAAATTACGGGAGAGGACAGAGAGCTCCAAGCGAAGTCATACTATAGCGAACAACTACTCATTCAGCCATATACATCAGGACTACGGTGTACCGCATATTCCTTTCACTACCTGGAAATTGACTGTTGTCTCGGAGACCTCTGATACCTGACTTAGAATATGGAATGAAGACTCTTGAGAGAAGACGCACATCAAAATGAGGGCAGAAGATGAAGTCACGAAGTTAGTCGAGGGAACACTGCCATAGAGGTATATTCTATGTGTTCGGACCGATCCCGGATGCCCCTTTGATGGACTCTTGCTAGCAAGCCACGACCGGTACAAGCAACATTCCAATCCAGATAGTGTCATGGATCCGCCCAACTAAAAGGTCGAGCGTACCATCCTTCATTGGCAAATCGCCGTGAGATCTTGTACGGAGCCTCTTATGGAATTGCCCACCTTCGGCATCGTCCGATGTTTCTCGGCATAGAGTAGACCTGGCTGTGTGCAGCCACTGATACCCGGTCCCGTCTCCTCGGCATGATCAGTGGCTTCGCCATACACGACGAACGAGTCGTGGAAAAGGGTCGATTAGATCTCTGAGTCAGGGAGCATCATTGTAAGAGGGAACGGGATTCCTAGCTCCTGGCATCTGAAATCGTACATGTGCAACCGGCGGAGACGGAGAACCGGGCACACAAGTCATTGGCTTTGTTCTCGGCACGATATCCTGATACGGCTGTGGATATACTAACGCAGCTCGTAGCTAGCCATTCGAAGGGTGTCTGCCACGCACTATCTTGCAGTGGTCACTCGTCGGACTTTGTTGCTTGGGTCGTCGGCCGAGAATGTGCAAGTAGATTTGCCTTACGCAATGTCTGCAAGGTAGAACAGTGGATTCGGACCACCTGAAGCAGGGATGCTGCCACGGACTTGGGATCTGAAGGCTGATACTCTGGTTCTAGAACGCTGTTCTCCCAATTACAACTTGCCAACCACTAGAATGACCACTAATGGGTCATTGATACGAAGAATCATCGCCGCTGGTGCCCGGGACTCCGGTATAAAAGCTGCACCCACTAGATCGTCTAGAGGCAATGCTCTCGCATATACTGGATTTGGCTCAACATTTCGACTTGCCCATCCAAAGCCAATTTTTGGTTCCATTTAACGAAAGACGATGGGATAGAGGATCCCCGCTGTTTGGCGTTAGTGAGAACGTCCCTCCATGAATTATAGGATGGAAAGATCTTTACTTAAGCCACTACCCGCCGAGGGCCAAATCCCTGACTTAGCCCGCTCTTCTTCCAGAAGTAGGTGGGTAGATCGGAACTACGCAAGCCGATAGAGTTCGCCTTCTTACTCCGATTGGCATCTGCTGTCGGGTACGAGCTCGCAGTGTGCCATCCGGGGGGGTGCAAGAGCAAGGTTGTTTGGTTCACCATTTGGGCCACCTGAAGATTGGACCTGGATTAAAGCAGACACTAAGGCAGTCATGCAGGTATGGCAACATGGGATTGAAAGGGACAGTCATGCAATCAAAGAGAATATTGCGTAATCGTGGGCGGCCACCTCTGGATCGCCGAGCGCCTCTTACCCGCAGAGGTGGAGAGGAGGACCGCCTCTTAGGTGAAAGAGGCACGTAGGTAAGGATGCTGCCATGCAGGCAGAAAAGGCAATAGGAGACGCTGACGCACAGTCTGTGACCGAGAGTCGCTAGCGCTAACGTGCTTATAACAGATCCAATTGATTAGCAAATGGCTCTAGCACATTGAGGCTCCACGGCACGGTCGGTGTTAGCGTGCGCCTCGTCCGTGGTTCGCAATCCTTCGGGGCAACTGCGCCGGGCGGTTAGGATCCAGATCCCGATCCTTCGCGTCGTTTGATCCCTTTTCTTTGCATATGCACCACGCAAAGCAGATTCGGTCGACCTATCACAGTGGGCCCTGTGATTGTTGGGTCCACCGTTCAAAACAAAGATTCATTTAACATCACCTAACGCAGGTACAGACAGTCAGCCTTGGTACACGGATCGAACAGGGTGGACATAAGGCCTGTTGCAGGATGGAATGCATATGTTCCCAACATTGAAAGCATTCGGCTCCTGCTCTATTCTCCGATCGAATGCCCATCTTCAAAGCCTCGCAACGATTGGCAGAGATCAGTTGGGAAGAGAAAGCTACCAAACGATGACACCTGTATCTTTATCTGCTGGCAAGGGTGTCAAGCTTTTGTCCGTGTATGTTATCTTCGATGTCCTGGCGATTGCTTTCGTAGCACTCCGGCTTGTCGCCCGAAGGATGAAGCGCACTGCTCTCGGCGCGGATGACTACATGATTTGCCTGGCTTTATTCTTCCAGTACGCTCAACTCATCACCAGCGTTCTTGGTATGACCTATCTAGGATTCCCTGGCGTTACAAATTTGACCTTTTCTTCAGGTCTCCGATATGGCGGCGAAGGAATTCACATCGAACAACTGCATCCAGACCAGATTGTGCTTTTCGTCAAAGTGGTGTGCAACATGTGACTGTGACCTATTAATATTTGATAATGACGGCGCAATAGAACCTCATCACTACAGTCATTCTTCGGGCAGCAACCTTGACCGCAATCAAGGTATCCTTGCTGCTTCTCTATATCTCTATCTTCCGTGGGCGCCATTTTCGCATGGCGGCCCACCTCGTCATGGCAGTCTATGTATGCTGGTTTGTATCGGTGTTCCTCGAGGAGGTACTGCTTTGTCGTCCGCTCGCATTCAACTGGGATCCGAATATCGAGGGAGGACGATGTGCCAATCGGCCCGCAGCATACCTGGCAGCCGGGATCATCAACTTGCTCACCGATGTGATGGTCCTTTGCTTGCCCGTTCCCATGGTGGAACTTACAATTACCGAAACGGAAGAAGTTTGCCCTGAGTACTGTATTCGGGGTGGGATTTGTGTACGTCTCCAGTCACAGTTGGATTTCGCCGAACTGGATTGACACTGACGCTCTTGGGTTTGCGTGATCACCATCCTGAGGATCATATCAATGCGCGACTTCGATTTCAAAGACCCCACCTGGTCTATTACTAATACTGATCTTTGGTCCCGAATCGAGTCTACTCTCGGGATTCTGTGCGCCTGTGCACCCCTTCTCGGCTCAGTCTTGACCCACGCATCCCACCTCATCAAAGTAATGGTCAGCTCACACCGCGCAAGCCTCAACAGAAAGTCTCGTAGGCAGAGCTCGGGAGCTCAACTCATCAAGGGCTACGAGGATACATATCCGCTTGCTGTGCCTAAGACCTCTACTATTATAAACTCAAGGGCGCCGACCGAAGGCTCTGGCATCTATGAAGGCCTTGAGCATGGACAGCATTTGGGTCGGTTCCAGGTGGGAAGAGACTGGCAGGTCCACCATGCTTAGGTTCTGATGCTCGGGTTCTAATGCTAGATTGATGACATATTATGAAGATGATACAAGATCTATGGGATCAGAACTGGGCGATTGAGCAGAAGCTTCGAGTTTGGAAATCGATAATTAGAACAGCGGCGACCACAGAAGGCATCGTCATGCTATTTTTCTGCTGTCACGAAAACCGTTATCCACGATGAGTCTTCTGAGCGGGTAAGTCCAGGGCCATGACTTCTATTAATCAAACTATGTGAGTCCCCATTTGTGAGAAGGCTTCAAAATTTGAGAAGGAGTTACCATTTGAGCTGAAGAAAACCTGATTCAAGAGCTTGAGAGATCATACATGGGTAGAAGAAGACGGTAACGAGCAGACATTAAGCAATGGAGATTCAAGCGTATATGCGATTATATCCAGCAGTGAAAAGTGTCTCTTCGTAGCCCGAGGATGATTGGCGACAGGCGCAGCCAAGAAATCAATGTTGAGGCGAGATGGCGAGCTGAGAGTCTCGTCAATTGACATTGGATCTAGTCGACCGCCGGGGCGCAAACGCTACACAAGAGCTTTCGAGCTTTAAACCTATGCTATAGACAGAGTCCATATACTGCAGTGAGTCTTTCACTTCTTGGCAGCGCAGCTGTAACTAAAAAGGGTGGGCGGCCCAGCACAGACCCCTTATTTTCCCTCGTATCTAGCGCGTGAACCCTTGTCCTGCAGGGTTTTTGAGAGCCTGCTGATCCTGTAGGAACACCACCTGAGACATGAATCATTGCTGTGCGGAGCGTTTCTCCCATCATCAGTCATGCCAACCGCGGAAATTGGCTTCTATGCCTACCACCTTATGACGTTGGCTTGTGAGTACCCCTGCAAAGTCAAATCATGTCAGACCAAAACAATCAGAAAGTCAGACTATACGCAGCCTTTGACAGGGTCAAAGAAGGGCCTAACTGGCGCCAAGATCAAAGGATTTGGCTATTCCCGGTCATTGTCCCATAGAGCTTAATCGGAGTGCCGATGTACCCGGGTCGACGGGGATTCGCAGAGCGGAGGTTTATACCGCGGAGCCGCAGTAAACTTTAAGTCAACGCAATATTCCCTCGATCCCAACCGCCTCACAGAACCCAACATCACGACAAGCATGGCATCAGAGGGGCAGAAGGGCAAGCGCCTACTTACAAATGTCATTGATTTCTACGCTAATAATGACCCGGCCCGAATCTGGGCAACGGCTCCCGTGGACGACAAAGACCTCTCGAAGGGGTACAAAGGCATCACTTTCAGAAATTTTGCGAATGCTATCAATCACGCTTCTTCGTGGCTCAAGGAAAGGAGCTTGGCCATAGCGCCGTCAGTTCGTATTCTCCGCTTTTCTTAAATCTCGCTGCAATTGGGACACTGGCGATTGCACCAAATCGCATGTTCAACCAGAGGAATTTTGTTCCTGCCAATTCGTTGTACAGTCTATCACGTGGGGACCCACCAGATTCTCTGTGGCTGTTGGGGAGCCCCAGATTAACTTTGAGACTTGCATAGTTCGAGACCTTGGCTTATTCTGGGCCTAATGACCTGCGATGTCCGATTCTTGCTGTTGCAGCTGCGAAATGTGGAAAGCAAGTACGTTCTCCCCAGAAAAATCCTAAGGCGGACTGTCTAACTTACCTATCAGCTCCTCCTTACCTCTTCAACGTGTGCGCCAGAAGCGCAAAGGCACCTTCTCGGTGTTACAAATTGTAGCACTTATCTGCATGCCTCTTCTTTCACGAGCAGGATCCACGCAATCCTTGCTGAGACACCGGGTGTCCGGTCCCGTGGAGGTCCCAGAACTTGGCGCCTGGCTCTGCAACGAGGAGAGCCGTGCCTTCACTTATGAGAAAGATTGGGAAGAAGCGAGCTCGCGCCCATGGCTCATTCTGCACACCTCAGGCACCACTGGTCAGATGCTGCTTTCCCGAGCATTGGGTGGGCTCCATGATGCTGAACGTGCTTTCCAGGCTCACCACGTCCGATTGTGTATATGAACTGGATGATGACCACCTCCGATGCTGCAGAGCTCATGCCAGATGCGGATCAAGAATCGATGAACGACCATTTCCGCGGGGCTTGCTTTTATACCTCTGCGCCCATGTCTCACGTAAGTGAGATGCCATTTGCCATGTGACCGTCTGACCAGATCTCTGTCATAGTTTTTCGGAACCACAATTGCGCTTCAATGGACTACGTTCTTGAATACTACGCTTGCCGTTGCACCGCCGGTAATGCTGAACGCCGATAAGGTGATTGAAGTCTTGAAGCTGGCCAAGGTGAAAGGCGTGGCCATATCTCCGTCAGGCCTTGAGGGAATCTGCTGTCAACCCGGTGGGTTGGATCGTTTACGGAAACTCAAGTATATTTACTTCGCCGGTGCACCACTGTCGCGGTCCATCGCAGAGCAGCTAGTCGGCCGGTGCAAGGTCCAGCCAGATATGGGCTCTACCGAGGCGGGTTCATACTTCCTCGAAGATCAGGAACGACGACGATTGGGAGTACTACCGCTTCCGGCCAGCTATGGGAGTTGAGCTGGAGCAGAGAACGGGCAACCTTTACGATGTTGTCTTCAACAGGAAACCGGAGCTCGAGCTCTGGCAGCAGGTGTTCAAAGTTTTCCCGGATTTGGATAGGTATCCAACCAGAGACCTATGGGGAAAACATCCTTCCCAAGAAGACCTGTGGCGTTATGCAGGAAGAGTTGATGACCTGATCATCCTGTCGAACGGCTCGATCATAGAAGCATCTTCTGTGGAGACTGAAGTTGCGAAGTGTCCGGATGTGAGGGTTGCACTTGTAGGGGGCCAAGGGAGGGCAGGTCCGTTCTTGATCATTGAGCTTGTGGACGATAAGCTGCCTCCGGGTACTGAGAAGGACATGAAGCTAGCTAAGACCTGGCCGTATGTCGAGTGCGGCAATGATATCTGCTCTGACGCTGTCAAGCTGTCAAAAAGTCTGATCATCTTCACGGACGCGGGAAAACCTTTCCCGCGTACAGCTAAGGGTACAGTAGCACGACAACCAAGCTTCGCGCTGTATGCACCAGAGATCAGCAAGCTCTACGAGAATAATCCTAACGCTTGCTAATCACCAGGATAACCGAACACTATTGTTCAACTAGTGAAGTCCACCATTAAATTCAATCTTCCATCTCAATGCATCGAGGAGACACCTCAATATTTTCATTGGGTTTCTCCCCCAAGATTTTTGAAAAGAATGCTTTTCTTTTGACGTCACCGCCGCATCCTTTAGCTCCATCTCGCTCTGCTAGCCATTCTCACGTCTTATTTGACCCCAGCCGTCAACATCGTCCCCAATTACCTCGCTCAGCTGCAGGCGTTAGAGACTCTAGGATTCGACAATGCCGTCAGCCCGAACATTCCTCTCCGCGAGTGCTGCCACTGGTGTCGAACGCTTCCGCTGCACTCAAGTCACGATCCAGGATATGCACGCTTCACGCCCGGCAGCTGAATGGCAAGGTAGATACAGAACTGGTGTAACGCGAGAAGCTCGTTTCCCCGGATTTAGCAGCAGTGATTTCGTGACGAGGACCAGGAGACTGAGGGTGGATGCGGAAAAATTGCCTCGGTGTGCTGGAGCCTGTGAAGTGAGCGTCGTGTATTTTACCGGCAAGGAGCTCGCCACCAGGTTCAAACACCGCGGATGGGTTGAGTATGAATGGGTTGTTCCGGTTGGTCTTGGGAGGTGGAAAGTGGTTTTCGAGTTCGGCGGTGGAACCTAAGATTGTAGTAGGTGGCGTTAGTGGCATAGATAGAGAGAGGAAGACGAGCCGGGATAAACCTTCATAGGAAAAGGGGCTGATACACGCTGTCTCACCCCCTAGGTGGAGATATCCGGGTTTGGTGGCTTTCGAGGGGAAGTCATAGTCGGATGGAGGGGCAGGGGATTCCGTGTACGGAGATGATGCTGGACATGTGTTGAGGCTGACGGCCGAGGGTGTCTTATCACGAGTCATGAGTACTTCTCGCACGGGATGAAGTTCGACTGGTTTTGTTCTATAGCTGAGAGTCATTTGTGTGTTGGCTGGATCAGCTGGAGATACTCACCGTAGTGAATCTACTCTATGTACTCGCAGAGTGCTAGAATTGGCTGTGCCAAGAACCAATTGCTGTGCACAATGAAATGACGTATTGACGGAATGGCGATAGGCACGGATGACCAGTGATGGTCCAATGTCAAAGCGCTTAAACGTTGAAAAGTATTAGTGTGATACAACAAAAAGTAGAACAATCTGTGAGAGCAGCAAGAGAAAATTCTTTGTTTCATTGCTAAGACATTGAGCATTTCAAGTGAGCTATGACAGAGATGAAGCCCTCGTAAACATTCATTGGAGCTTCATTGCTTGAAGGCGAACAGAAAGACGCTTGCATGCTGGTAAAAGGACAAGCAACACACTTCGAGAATACACCAGTCTTTCATCAAGGGACGATGCCCCTCCGCAACTTGCGCTGCCGCGCTCCCTACAGCTAGGGATCGGCCTGACACAGGCCTCCATCTCCGTATACCCATTCATCATCCACTATGCGTCGCTACTCGGACCTTTGCGCCTCCTGCGGACCTTCTTCTGCACCGGCGAGCTGTCATCGGCTTCGTCGTCGCTTCCCTTTCCATCATCCTTCTGATCTTTGGCCTCACGTCTCTTACGGTCTTCGTGGTACTTGCGCTTCCCTACCGACGACGGGGAATCTTTGCTCTTCGCTGCAAGAAATTTGAGCTGCTCCTTCGACAACCCGGTGAACCCTTCCGTAGTATTGTCCATTTTTTGCTGCTCGGAGAGCTGCCCGATGAGGAGATCTCTCATAGTAGAAGTGCCCTGACGATTCTTCCAAGAGAGCAGGCCATTGTTCCTACGGAAGTGATCTTGTCGATTGCTCAATTTTCCTGTCTTGGTGAGCACACCGTCAATGTTCTGCGCCTTCGGAAGGACCGAAAGTCGCGGCATGCGTGCCCAGAAGTCTCGAGTCATGAGGCCAGGCATAAGGCGGCGACAAGTCTCCATGTGCTGTCCTTCGTATTCAGTGGAGAGTGTTACTGGAATATCGTAGTCGATGACGATACTGTAAGTCTTGTTAGTATCATCAACGCATCATGGACTTGGAAGACTTACTGATTGTCATGGTCAATCACTACACGATTATCCCACATCATAGGTCCAAGCACGGCCGGTTGGTTCGACCCATATTCTTTTCGCTCCAGTCGATTGAGAATGTTGTCTTGGATCAGATACCACTGATTGCGCTCAAGGCACCAATTACGTTGGGCTTCGCAGAAAGCTGTTGTATTATGGTCCCCAGGTCCTGATTTACGTGTCTCCACTATATTCATCAGCTTAGGTGATCCTTAACAGTACGCGACACTTTGCGTCTGGCATTAACATACTGTACTGGTTGATTGGACCCGCTTGGTCAAAGAGCTGAGATCTAATAGCCTCGTGGTAGACTGCATTCTCTTTGCCATAATGTCAGTACACGGCGAAATTCAATTACACTCAAATACTGAGAGAACTTACTCCACTCATCATGCTCTGTCTCGCGCTGCTGGAGACCTTCGCTTGGATCATGTCTAATTTGTCCCTTTATCTTGTCGTCGACGCCATTTTCTGCCGGGTTCATTGACTTGGTTTTTGACCGTTTGGGGACATTCGCAGCAACCTCTCTTCTCATTGCCGGTGTCTGCTTCCGAGAATGCCGCTTTCGAATAGGTTTCTTTCGTTGCTCAGAATCTGTAGAAATCAGCATTTCGCTCGTCTACCGCGCCATCGGGATTACCAGATGATGAAGACGCTTCTTCGGACTCCTCAGCGGGGCTTTCTGGTAAGGAACTAGACTCTGGCTTAAGAGGCTCTAGCTCTGTAGGTTCTAGCTCTACAGGCTCTGAATCTGTAGGCTCTGATTCCATAGGCTCTGGCCCGGTGGGCTCTATCTCTGGCGGATCTATCTCTGTAAGCTCTGACCCTGGCTCGACAGACCCATTCGGCCGCTGAGGCAACTGTTGTACATAGTTCCCGTATAGAAAGGCTGTCCCGTTGAACCAGATTAAAGGAGCAGCTGTCCCGTTGAACCAGCCTAATGGAGCAGCTGTCGGCTCGGTTTTGCCCCAAAGGCCGTTCCGAACCTGTTCTGCATGCCCGCCTGGTCCATAGTTGTCGTTCCAGTCTTCATCCATCGCAACTGTGCTTCAAAGCCAGAGGAGCTCTAGAAGCAACTGGCTGACAAGGGATGTTATCAAGCGCTGATGCAAGATGAAAACAGAAGCTCTACTGTGAAGTTTTGTTTAGAATCACATCTTCTGTGGGCCGATATCATCCCTTTGACAACAAGCGAAAACGTAGCCCTACATGGAACGGAAAAAGGTCTTGCCGCGGCTCACACCGAGGACACTACAATGCAGCACAATCGACATGTCATATCAATCCCTAGAGCTCCCACAATGATGCATTCTCGCTCTGCAACCGGTGGATGCTTGATTTTGTTTGGCGATCCCTCAGGGAATCCGTCTTTATTGCATCCTGGGGGTCCCCGACGACGTACCTGTAACTGCTTAGGATTCTGGCCGCTTTGACTTCGGCTTTTCATCAGGTCGTCAATACGTTGTTCCCCATTGCAAGATGACTCATTCTTGATTCAACCAGCCCTTATGCACAGCACACTGCCTGCGCATCGAAGAGCTCAATTACGATCTCTAGCGAGGATTGGCGGCCCACGTTGACTTTTCAGAAGACATTGAGTATTCAATCAAAGGCAATGGGAGCTCGCGAGCGCAGAAGGTCCGTAGTCTAGGAAGGTACCAATGTAAGGTCTAGCGATACTCGCTGCTGTAAGAGAAAAGCAGGGAAGAACATCTCGAAGACGACATCCCCGCACGATAAGAGGGGATCCAATGATTCAAGTGTGTATCGTTATTCGTCGAACCTTCTCTTTCATGGTACTGCTATAGTACCAGCTATTCGAACGATGGGAACGACAGTCAAAAAGACAAATTCGTGTAACTTGAGTCTTCCACCAGTTCTCAGCATCTTGGACCGGAGAAGCCGAGGGGTAATCGGTGTCTTTTCTTCTGAATATGCCCTCGGCAGTTGACTCTCGACATTTATCCAGGAGTTGCTGGAAATAGAGTGAACATGATGAGATATCGAAGGCTAGCTACTCGTACCAGCTTATTCAGCACTTCTAATCATGATCACTATTGTTGCGCATGATACAATCCACGAGAATTGCTGCCTGGAAGGCCGGCACGTGAGCTTATGATGTGCCTCCTAGTCTTGCTATGGATGCGAAAGCTTACGTCGGAGGTGTCATTGACTCCGTGCGTGCATAGACTGTTGTGGTCATGGCTGGTGTCAGCTCGCTTTTCAGTACAGAAGGAGCTTCAGAACAACAGCTCTACGATTGAGGTGCCGAGTCCTGTGCGAGACGCCCAAGAGTTGGACAATGCGATAAGAGACACATGTCTTTTGCAACAGCTATGAAGTCCAAGCCATGTTTATCAAGGGGAGTTGGTGCCTGGTCCTCACCTCAAGCTTTGATCAATTCATAGCATGTTACAACTGGATGAGCCGTCAGACACAATGCTTAGAAGACCGACCATATCACCAATTCTTGCGATATTAACTTCAGTATGGAACATCTAGTAGCAAGGACATTGGAGGAGCAAGCCCTCGTCGGCTAGCACTGAGCTTACATGGCCTAGAGAATGATACAGGTCTTCGGAGATGACATCGGTCGTCGGCGACTTTGAGCGGCTAAGGTGGCTAAGCAGCCCTAGACGGGCCCTAGCCGGATCAAATCAAGTCTCCGAGACATCCGAGCGCTTTCTCTCCGTAATAAGCTCCGCATGATGTCGCCGGCATGGCATATATATCGTGGACTTCCGCTTCAGATGAACGATCAGAACATTCCCATCGATTCCCATCAAGCAGAAGCCAAATCTGTACAATCAGCTTGCCTTGACCATGATCGACAACGCGACGAAGAATCGAGAACACTGGGAGTAAGTGATCATATCTTCTTGCGCCCTTCATTCGCTCTTCATTCCTTCATAGAAAACATAAGCATCTTCATTGCTCAGCTTGGTATCCTTCTATCACTCAACGTGCTGACCGTGGGCCATTTTGTAGCCGCGTAGGAAAGGACTATGATGCGAAGCCTTGGCAGAAGCAGGGCATAAGCCAGGTCACCGAAGACCTGCGTGCGCATACAGGTTGGCTTGGACTCAACGAGCTGAAATCTTCCGATGGGTCGAAGAAGGAAGAAGCTGGAAGCGTGAGGTTACTCGATTATGCCTGTGGACCCGGCATAATCTCTAAGGTATGACCTGCCATTCTATATTGGTTTTCGGTAGTTCCAGAATCTTTTGGCATCACCATACTGCACATTGGCTTTGTACAGATACTCAATCTCTGTAGGCGTTGGAACCGTACATCACCTCCAGCGTCGGCATCGACGTCGCTCCCGGCATGGTAGACGAGTACAACCACCGTGCCTCAGCAGCAGGCCTTTCACACTTCCATGCCATCCTCGGCGACCTATGCAGCTCTGAAGGCGTTGCCCAAGACTTGATGGCCAAAGACCTCTTCAATTTCGACATCGCAGGCATAGGCATGGGCTTCCACCACTTCGAGCACCTCCAGCTTAGCATCGACCGCCTTGTCGAGAGGCTCAGGCCGGGTGGCGTACTATTCATCGTGGATCTGGTTGATGTTAGCGGCGACCTTGCTATCGGTGAGCAGGGCGTGGGTGATGACTTTACGAAGGAGGCTGCGAGGACTGCGCCGCATAAGCATGGGTTTTCCCGTGAGGATATGAAGGCATTGTTTGAGGCTGCGGGTTGCAAGAACTTTGGGTTTGTGGTGTACGAGAGGCCGATTGTGATGGGAGAAGGGGAGGGAGCGTTTACGAAGAAGGTCTTCCTTGCAAAAGCAACCAAAGCGTGAGAGTATAGTAAGGACAAGCTAATAAGCATGATCACATATGGAAAGCTATAGAATTTCCTAATCTACCATCTCCTATGTTAGCCTCTCATTCAATTATGTTTCTATCATCCATATCTATATGATTGTAGCTCTTTGTTCGGCGTCTTTTCCTTATTACGTTTCTGGATCGACGGTCTTTTGCATCCCTTGGCCGCGAACCCCGTCAAGTCTCTCATTGGCCATTTTGGCTGATCTACGACATCCCTCTCATACAACAATGGGCCATAAAACCGGAACTCATCTCGGTCATTCTTGCGCATCTCGCCGTACGTCCATGTAATCTCCTCCTTCCATCATGTAGTGGGCCTTTCAACTATTGTCCAGGAAGAAGGCATTGTTGGCATGTTGGTCTGGTACAGGATGTGCCGGATAGTGATTTAATTATTGCTCTCGGGATTCAGGCTATGAAACGATTACAGCGCCGGAACGGACAATGGAGGCATGGGAAACGCCACAGCCTAAGGGTATAGAACCTCGAGGTATTAGTACCACAGCTGATCAGTGTCTTACAGGCAATCAAGTTTACCATCAAACTGATTCTCGCCATGCGGTATCAGCTGATCATGAAGGCTACATAAGATGAAGCCGAGCAAACTTAGACTGCCACGTTTGAAATCAAACACGAAGTCTTTCTTCCATGATATACCCTCCAGCTGTTGTCAGAAGATACAGCAAACACTTTTGTCTACCTGAACCTTTCACACCCACCACAGCCAAATCTCCGAACCTGCACACCATAGCTGTCGAAAGCAAGAAAGTCTCCAACCGTGGAATGGGCGTCTCCGCAGCCGACCACTAGGAGTTTCTCTACCATTTCGAACACGCCTTCAAGCGACAACTCCACATACAAATGCCCAACTCTAACGAGCCGCCACTAGCAAAACTAATCCGAAGCTGATATTCGCAATGTCAAGACCCAATGCGCAAGACGTCGACTTCTTGGCCACAGTGCGCCGCGAGCGCCGCGATCTGACGGTGGAATGCGAGAGGAGCGTTCTTGGGTGTGACAGCACTCCGGCAAGCCCACATTTGGGGACGTATGGAACGCTTGTGCTTTTGAGGGATATCGTTGGTAAGATGGAGAGGAATACTCTGATGCTGAATGTGAATTTGCTGCATTTGCTGAGGCCCTCGAGGCTGAAGGATTCTTAGAAGCTTTAGTTGGGTTGACAGGCTGTGTTGGAAGAGGAAGTGGAGCGATGCATTGTCTTTGTTCGTGATTAGCTGTTCAACATGCTCGATAATATATGAACCGAGTGTTGGAAGCCGTCTGAACTCTTTTTTGCTGTCATACTTGAACTTTCTCTGACGGGGGTATCTTGTGAAGAACGAATGCAGATCCGAGCACAAGCTTTGATCGGCTGTAGACTGACCATGAGACTGCGCGGACAGATCACAGGCTAGCTGCACGATCTTGTCACCTGCGAAGGAGTAGGTTCCCCAGCTGGAAGTTTGTCACAACTTTATTATCATGTATCCGTGGCTTGGCCAGTAATAACGGAGGTTGGTGCCGCCTGATTGAAGAGCTTTGCTAAATTGGTCCCAAGATTAACTAGGTCCTGGCATCGCCTGAATGACTCTGAAATGGCTTTTAAGCTGTCAAGTGCGCAAACCTGATCTTTCATTGAGTATATAAGTTACCGCTATCATAGAAGCTTCCGATGATCCCAAGGAACAAACTCAGAGCCACTCTTAGGGTGTCACTCAATCCTTAAGTGAACGGATCTTCTTCTGATCGCACATGGCCTAGACGTTGGGCTTGTTCCACATCGAATGTATATATACTGGACATGCCGGGGAGCAGCAAGGATCGAAAGCTCGGGCTTCTTATCACCACCGAGACATGAGAGGACGTTGGAATTGACCTCGCAGCTTTCCGCCGTTGAGAAACGAGTTGATAACGGAGCCGAAGGGCAAAGATGACAACTCAACCGTGGTGATGGCAGCAATATCTCCGTCGACTCTGGCTCGATATGGCAAGCGCCAGAAACCTGGACGACGCCTACATTGAAGACGTCGTAGAGATCACGAAAGAGGCTCAACTTCGATGTCGATGCTCAAAGGTGCTCTCCAATCAGAAAGTCTAGAGACTCATCCCTTCTATACTCAGTGGGTCAGCTCATTTATACCGCTTTTGGCTCGCAACCAATGCAGATGCCAACTCACAAATTCTCTTCCAAGCCAGCGACAAGCCGAGACAAGACTAACAGACTGAATGAGGCGATCTAGAGTGGCAGTACAGCTTGCATGTATCGTTCTCGGTAGCGTTGGTTGTATCCGCCCATATGTATTTATATATTCGATTCTTGTTGAAATAACCTCCGAAGGAGAATTGTATACTTTGTCCAGTCAGGCCGGATCTGTGCAGAGATTACCTCATTGGTATGAGTTCCAAACAAAGAATATCGGAGTGGTGGGCTGGTGTTGACGTCCAGCGCGATTTGTCGCGCTAACTTATATTCATATCAGCAACACCAACCCGGCCGGCTTATAAATACCCTTCGTCTCGTGCTCTTTTTAGAAACTTTCAAACTCTTACTCCTCAACCGATAGACCGACTTAGGGATTTGAAACCTTGGAAGCTTAGAATTCTTGTTGTACAAGCAGGGTGTCTGGTAGTCCATACTTTCTGTTCCTAGTTGTACGCGAGACGCACAGACTGTGACTCTGTTGATATCGGCAACTGCAAACCAACCTCTATCTGCACAAATTGCGACGGCACAACCCTACATATGGATCATCATAAGCACTCATCAAGACCTGGCGATGCTGAGCATGCCGACGATTACGAGGGATCGCAAGATGGACATCAGTCAGTTTTCGACACTGAGGAAGCTGACCAATTCGACTTTGGAGAGCTGGAAAAAGCCGACTCCGAAGCCGATGAGAAAGAGGAAATGGGACAAGCCAAAATCCCAGCTACAACGCCAGGTAGCTTCCACTCCAATGTCTGCACCGTTATAGCAGCTGATAAGTAGATTAGCCGAAGAAGAACACTCGCAACCGTCAAGAAGCTCCTCAAAGAAGAGGGGTGGTATGTCCTACCTGGCCTCGGCATTGTCCGATGCTAGCAGTCTGCTAATATCTGATGTAGGCAAGACAAAAGACTACGGTATAGTGATGCAAGATGAGTTCGACGATTGGTGGTGGGCAGGTTCAGAAGAAAGCCCATGGGGTGAGTACTCTTCGCATAGAGGATGTTGAATCGAGTAGTTGCTGAACCCGAAATACAGAGCCAGCCACAGCTTTTACAGCAGAAGTCCGAGAGGACTTCATTGACTTCATGGGTAATCAAGGCCGATATTGTAAGAGCCCACTTGCCTTCTCATGGCAGATCCAGGCTCACAAACTGTCAGCACACCCAAGACCAACCGATCGTGGGACTCACGATGTGACAGCATATCATCCCGACCAGGGATCTTGGGGCGAAGACCGCGAGGATCGACCTGACATTCTTTTCCAGTATGAAAAGGTCAAGAAGCCAGAGACAGAGCTGAATGTCCAGAAGAATCCCGGGTTTCTAGAACATCAGGGTCGCATAGTACTTGCACCGGAAGCCTCTGGCCGAACGCCCTACCGCCCTGTCCTCGATTACCCTGAGATACCTTTGACTCTATCCTCTGTAGGTCAAGGTTGGCTGATGGAAGCCATATCCCGCTTAAATGAGTCCATCATTCTCCAGGACTTCCAGGATCGCATGCCTTTCGATAGTCAACCCAGTATCAATGCGTTGAGCATGAAAAGATCGAGATACCGGTGGAGCTCAGGCAGTCTGTCATGGAACAAAAGAGAGGGTGGAAAAGTGATGAAAGACTACCTAGACAAGCTCATTCCCAAGCATCTTCTGCGGATCAATACGACGAAAGGGCTCAGAGACCTCAACGACGATGAGCAAGAGGCAATGAGGGCTCTGAACAAAGGCAAATATCCTGAACGTCGGAGGAACAAAACTCCGCCCGCTGAATCTGGCCCGTCAAGCAAGACCAAGACAGGGAAGGAGAAAGCGGAATCACGATCGCACTCACGAGCACGGTCCCGTTCTCCTCGTCCGTCTCCGCAGCCACAGCGTCCTGATTACCATCGGCGAACACCAACACCAGAACACGAAGAAACGGGCAAGGGAAAAATAGCGGCCCAAGGTTCCGACCGGGAGGCCATCCAAGAACAGCAGCCTGAGCAGACCGAAGGAGACATCGACTGGCGCGATGAAGCACCAGACACATACGACGAGGTTCGAACTGTATATTTCGCCTTGATGTGAACCCGGCTACAAATTTCCTTCCAAACCGGGGCACCAACGCCACGCACAGACCAACATGAGAGCTACAATGAACAATGGGACATGCTACGTCGTCACTTCAATGTCTGGTGGGCCGCCAGTGGAAACTATGTTCACACAGTACCACAGCTGGTGAAGTGCGGGCCTTGGCCGGATGGGTTTCCAGATCATTTCCTGAATTACCAAGGGGCGCACGCGCCTATAGAGGCAGATGTTTGAGGTAACAGCTTTGACCTCTTCTTGATCCCCTTTCGCAAGCGTGCACTACTTACTTCTTTCGACGTCACACTGAATTAGCTGAATACATTTCTCCGTCTCAATCAAAGCATCCATGCGTGAATTTAAATTGCAGTTGATCAGCTTGATGCCACCGATATGACCGAAGTGTCGAAGCATTCTGTAAGAAGGACAGCTTGCGTCTACCGCACCGAATACAAACACAGAGAGAGGAGTAACCTCTCGCAGTGATTGACGTCGGATTCCAAGTCCTATGAAAAGAAGTGGTGATGCATCACGCCAAGCTTTATAGGGCTGAAGGTGCAGATGCACTAACGTACTTAGGGCCTGTTTGGATTCAAGTAGTACCCCCAGTAGTCCTATTTGTTCCGAAGGTGCAAATAGTACTAATTGTTCCTAATAAATAGTACTATTTCATTGTTTGGATTCGTGATCGTTAAGAACAATAAGACTCTTGCTAGTGTAAATAGTAAAGTAGGGTTAAGATCAATTCCAACGCCCCATCAATATTGAGTTACACTTCGCATCTAAATAACTTTTACATTTATCGCTCGAATTTTGATTTTTGCGACTTAAAGTATGCATAACTGTAATCGCTATCGTATACTAGATTTTTGTAAATATTGTGTCGTGGCGCATTGAGAATGTATCAAGAAAGTACATATGTAGTGTAGAATTAAACAGGGCAACTTAAAAACTTTCGAGTATTAGTAGCACTATTTGCACCTCATACGTTCCAGTTGGCGAACTGCGAAAATGCACCAATTATAGTATTATTGCCGCGATATTCGCTATTATTCGATCAGTAGTACTACTGCGATTTGAATCCAAACGGTGGTGAAAAATAGTACCTTTAGTACTATTTCAGGGTCCAAAATTAGGTTCGGTAGGACCAGTAGGACTACTGGATGCGAATCCAAACAGGCCCTTATTATTAGTAAGGTGCTGCGCCCCTTGTCTCCGAATTGATCGTAAGGTTACTTATAGAGAGACTTCTGCAATTAAGAAAAGCGCGTCTTTGTCTTCCCTCCCATCATTTGTCGTCCCGTGCTCTTCGCATCAGTCCCTGAAGCACCCTCTATCTTAGTCTAGTGCACTGGTGGTATTCGCATCTTCCGTGCTCTACGACGATTTCCATTGGAAGCGCAAGTTTTGGAAATGTGAGAGATAGGTATTACTTGAGTCCGACTCTGGAAGGGTCCTATGTCTGTTTCTAATTACCACAAGTTTGTACTTTGCTCATCCGAGTTACAATGCGCTCTTTGTTCGCGATCAGTAAACCACCTTACCGCCAATGTCGCGACAAGACTGAAAAAGGCTCCGAGAAATGAACTCGACGAAACTTCAATGCATCTACTGGAGGTGGGAGAACAGGGATATTGATGATCTTATTTCTCTACATATTGGAACCGAGTCCTAGCCGAGGCTTTAGGCTTGCTCAACAAGCGAGGGTAAACCTTTCTCAGGGCATAGACACCCGTCTTCCCGGCTCCGCCTCCTTTCTAGCGAGATAGAGAGGGTGCACATACGACAGCTCACGTCTTTCCTCGGTCAGGGTGTTCAAAGGCGGCCTATCCTGAATCACGCCGCTATCACAGACCTCCCCGCTACCCGAAAACACCCCACCTGGCTTGGACATACCCAATCTCCGGTCCCGGTCCGGCGTAACAGCAAGCGAACGATCATCTCCCTCAGACCCCTCTGGCGCCGCCAACCTCTCCCGCCCACTCTCTCCCCCCACAACCACCAAATCCCCCCTCTCCCTCGCTCTAAAAGCCGCCGCCCTTGGATCCGGACTATACAACAGCGCCCGCTGCTCAATATCCACCCACTGCTCCCCCCTCAACATACTCGAGGTCCCAGCCCCCACACACCCACCCCGAAGAACCTGCGGCGCCAAAAACTCAACCTCATTGAAGTAGACATCCTTTCTCCCTCTCGACAGCTGGTAGCATCGCCTCAGCTTCATGACTAAGATGACTCCGAAGCCGAGCGCTGCGAAGACGCAGGCTGCGAAGAAGGCGAGCCAGAGTGCGGGGAGGCAGGAGAGCGTGGGGAAGTCTTGGGTGGGGGCGCAGGTGCCGAAGGAGAAGGAGGAGAGGAGTGAGGTGGAGGAGTTGGTTTGGGCCATGGTCGGTTGGGGTCTGCGGGATGCGGAGAGAGTAGTATGTGGAGTGAGGGTAGTAGAGAAGGCGGCGAAGAGCAATGGTTTAGAGAGCACAAAGCAAGGGGAGGAAGTTCTTAAGAGACTGTGGAGAAAGCCATTATGGGAATCTAGTGGTTGTATTCGGCGACAAACGTCGGGCGTCGGCGTTAGAGGAGGCGGCGACAAGCAAAATTTGTGGAACGAACAAAGCAAGGGAAGTGAATTCTTAAGAGAGTGGAGAGAATGCCATTGTAAGGAATCAGAGACAAAGAAGCCAAGCAGTGCTGTGACCTGCGGCGCATGCGTGAATATCCAACGTCGAAGATTGGAACAAAGGAAAATTGCGCGTGGGATTTCGAGAAGAGAGAGATATTGTTTTAATGCACATTCATATCGTGGCCATTTCACGTTATTTCCGAGACACTGACGAATTTACTTGGGAATAGAAGCATGCATTGGTTTCTGCGACTCCTCAAGCAATTCGATCACCAGGATCCCTTCCATGTCTATGATCAAGAAAGAGGGCATGCGCAACAAGTCCTCCACTTTAGCATCCTCACTTTTCTCACTGACCCCCCCAACCCCTAAACACCACCCATCAACCTCTCCACAACCCGCATATCCACCATCCCCCCCATCGCCCCAGAATCCCATTCCATATTCCACACAATCTCCCCGCACGTCCAAGTCTTCAACGCCACCAGCCTCACCCCCTCGAATATCTCCTCTGCCCCATGCTCGGCAAGGAAACTCTCGAATGCCCACTGTAGATGCTCGAGCTGCTGCGTGTAGGAACATGTATCGCTTGTGATGGGGGCTGGGGTGCCTGTGAGGTGCGAGTAGTGGTGGAGGGTGGGGGCGAGGAGGAGGGCGTTGAGCGTGCGGAGGGATTGCGTTGTGGGGGGGAGGTGGAGGAAGGATTGGGGTTGGGATTGCGTTGTGGGGGGGAGGTTGAGGAAGGATTGAGATTGGGTGGGCTCGATGGCAAGGAGGGGAGTGAAGTAGCTATCAGCTGTATGAGTTGAGCTTCCGAGAGCGGCTTGTCGACGCAGCTCGGCGATGTCAGTGCTCGTGGGGGCGGAAATGGCGAGGTGGGGATTTTGCTCTGTTCCGAACATGTCAATATCCTGCAGCTCGCTGGCTATGTATCGTAGCGACGTACCTTCGTGCTCCGCTTTCGACTTCAAGTACTTTTTCTCGGCCTCCAGAAACTTCGCGTCTCGATTCGCGTCCGAGAAATCTTTCTTCCCTTGCCGTGCCTTGTTGGGGAAATTCCCAACATTGATCATCTGCATCTTGTCGATCTCATGTTGGTGAAGACATCGAAAGTTCCGCGTCGAGTTGTCTTGCTTACAGTCCTCCGGGAGAATGCTGTCCATGTACGCTTTCTTAGTTTCGCTGCCGACCTTGGGTTCCCACGTGATACAGCAGGCCCAGTTGCGGAAACGGTTCATGCGCATGCTGATGGTGCCGACGCGGTATGGTTCTCGGCCGTTGACTATTTTCCCGGGCATGCGCGCCAACAAGGCTTGCACGCCGATGTGGTCGTGGTAGTTGTCCCGCATGATAGCTTCGCATAGGAAGTCGTCGCATTTAGATGACAGGGTCAGGGGCATCTTGTAGTCCCGCACGGGCTGATGCTTGTAATCCAGCACAAGCCAGCCTTCAGTGGTGTAAAGCCAGTCCGGCTGTCTCTTCCGTCGCGGGCGATGGGGCGGTTCGTACTGGAAGAGGATATCGGGCCAGTCGCCGCGTTGTTCGCTCCAACTCGCATGAGGCTCGTAATAACAGGTTATATCGTTATGCGCTCTATCTCCCTGGAGTCGAGAATGGGTATAGAGAGATGGAGGGTACTGAGATATCCACACGTGTCGATAATCGTCGTGGTAGATCGCCAGGTAGTTCTGCCTCTCTGCCTTGTCATAGTACGTGACCAACTCGACGGGCGTGTTGAAGATGGTCATGGCGGCGATCAGGGGCTGTCCCACGGGCGTGAGCTCCCGAGAGTGAATCCGCCGCGGTGGCATGCTGTCTTGCTCTGGGTTTGCAGCTTGTGGTTGAGGGACGGTACCTAAAGAGCTGTATCGAAATTTCAATGGCTTGAAGAGGCTGGTTGAATGATCCAAAACCGATGAGGCCTCAAGGTGATATATAGAGTATATCGAGTGGCAGTTGACAATGACCCCATCACTTTAGGCGAGGCCATCACCGAACAAAACCATTGTGTAATTAGGCTTCTTGCCGGGCTCGGTGACATAGAGACGTGTCCTCGAACACAATGGCATTATCCGGCACTTGGGGTGTTGTAAGTGATCGAAGTCTTTATTCCCTTCCGCCGTCAGTATACTGCCCTGCGTTTTAGATAGTGGAACAATGGCGATTCTACAACCAGATGGATGTAGAGTCTGCTAACCTTCGAGGATTAATGATATGGGCATTACTCGGCAGTTGACTAGTATGTCTGTGAGGGATTTGTAGATTATGCTGGTCCGCATCGGATACGAGGATGGTTCCACCGTACTTCCATGCTCACGGATGATATTGTATCACACGTCTCTCCCATAAACTCCAGTGCTAGCTTTCCGCGTTCAGACAGCGTGTCAGTATCGAGAGCGCTGGTTGGTCGGGCATCGTTGACGCTGTCTCAACTCTCTGACGCCCAAAGCGATCTTTATGTACTCTCAACCATCTCATGGTCTTTGTGGCGTATATGATCGACTCGCTGGCTACTGCCAAGTCAGTAACACAGCCGGAGATCGCGACCAAAACTTTGCATCACGTACCGATCGTATAGCTTTACAACGAGAGACGTCGAGCTTAGCCAGCTGAAACTGTCACAACCTAGAGATTAGATTCCGGCGCGTAGAGCGAGTTTGGTAGGCGAACAGTCAAAGTATCGCAGGCAATACCTTTGATCTGTGGAAGGATGATGGTATGTTACTTGTCATTTCGAACGGGGATATATATACGAACCCTTGTCGCCTGCTGCTGCGAAAAGCGGATACGATAGGCGGATCGCATCAAACGGACAATATACAAGATGTCAGCAATGTGCGGCTATGAAATGACCTTCGTTGTGTTAGACGAGCACCCCAAGCAACTCATCTTCCGTGATCATGACAACCTGTCTCTCGTCGTGTTGGAAGACGGATTAGTAGTATTCAATGTCAACCGTGTTCAAAGGCGACATCAAGCGCTTAGCTTAATGCAAGATCTAGGAAACTTAGCGTCACATTTATCCGAAGCATATACTCAGACGATGGGAACTCCAAGAGAGCGAGCGTAGAGCGTAGGACTACTCCTGTACGGTATCACTCATGTTAGGCCTTTCTGATCGTCAGTCTGTTGTTCTAGCGCTCACAAAGGTTCCTAAGTTGTGAGTTCTGTTAAGTCTTGACGCACTCCACCGCTTCCAGTGTCCTCGATAAGAGTCTATTCTCGCGTTGTGGAGCTCAGCGATGGAGTGATTAAGACCGAGCGTAACAAAGAATACTCCTTCAGTCGAGTATAGCAGAAGCTGTATTCAGGAAAAGACTTAACAGCAGAGACACCCTCACTGGAATGGTACAGATTACGCCCTTGCTTGCTAATCGACAAGTATGACCTAGATGACAGATCCTCCTCTTGCCAGTACTGTAAAGTAGTACGACATTGAAAGCCTCCGACGTTTGTTTTGTTCTATGCTCTGATTGCAGCGTGCCAGGTGAGTTGGAACAACGCCCAACAAATCTTTTCAATTCAGCTCAGCCTCACCCTATCTGCAGGGTGTTACAGAATGAGTGTGTGTACACTTGATCGAAAGCCCTACTTCGGGGAACGCCATTTCTTGACCCGCTCCTTGTCCCACATGACATATGCCCATTCTCTCAAACGCTTAGCGGCGTCCTTAAAGTAATAGATCCTAACCTTGCTGTTGTTTGCCCAGGTCCACGCCAAGTTTGGCCCATCATTGTCGCTGATGAAGAGAAGGAAGGTTTTGTTCACCCAATCGTTGTACCGTGCAGTATGGTTGGCATGGTCATAGGGTTCAGCCTGAAGATATTCTGTGAGGAAAACGCATCCTTGAATCTGATCTTCTTGGAGTATGCTCTGCTTCTCTGGAGCTGTACTATGTATGATATCTAGCACGAAACTCAGGCCACGAGACATACAAGCTTCAGCAAAGGGTAGGGTACGACTATCTGTATCTCAAATAAGTCCAAGCCCCGAGCGGAAAAATTAGTGTAAAAATCACTTACTGTAGAGGGGTAGAGAGCTTAGACCAGAGCCTCCGCTTGCTGGAGGATTTAAGGTCTGCTGCTGTGCTTGATACAGCTGCTGATACAGCTCAATGGCATAGTCCCGTACACAAGCTATCTCCTCAATCTCCCCGGGTTCGAATAACGCCAGGAATTGCATGCCCTCAGCTGTTGCGGTCGTCCCATATCTATTCATAGACCGCCATTTCTGCGATTCTCCAAAGCTGGAGCGACCGAATAAAACACAGAATAGTTCGAAACGGTATAAGGCACGCCGAACGCGGCGTAGTTCGCTAAGAGAGACGTTCGTTGTCGAGCTTGGGACGTTCATCGTCGAGCTTGATCCGTGAGAGGAAGAAGAAATCCGTCATGGATTCCACTCTTGCTTCCAGTCTAGCGAGAAGGAGCAATTTCTGACGCGGTACACCTGGAAGATCCAGAAGCCCAGGAGAGCGGCAGAATCTGCGCTTCTCCATGAAATGTTTGACTTCGTCTACCAAAGCATGATTTGTAAGATCTCGGCGTATATCCAGAGCATTGACTAGTGCAAGTGCATCGATGATTACTTCAGGGCCAAGGCAATTTGTGAGCACGCTTCCCAGGATAGCGCAACATTGCAAGTCGTAAGCTGCATGATATGATAGAACTGCACGTGTGAAAGCTTCCAAAGAAGCAATATTAAAGATATAGTATAGGAGGTAAAATTCCAATTCGGTAGCGAGACCTTCGAGGGTAGCTTCCCGAGGGGCGAGACAAGTATATGACGTGTCCACCGTAGGAAGAGCTGAGCGTATCTCGGACAGCTCAAAAGTATCTTTAGGGCCTAGTGTGATTGTGCTATCTTGAGTTCTGTCTCGCGGCCCTTCAGACATATCACCTGGCACTTCGCACGTCTTGTTCGTTTCGTGCATATCCACGGTCGTGAAAGCCTTCGTAGTAATCAATATAGTGATGAAGAGCCTAGCGCCTGGCTAGAGGCGTTATCAAATAAGGTATGAGTGCGGAGGCTTCCCAATTTTTGGCCTCTGCAAGAGGAGAAATGTGTGTAGAGGAAGTAAGATACATGGATTTGATATCAGCGTTTGTTTGAAGAATAGCGCGGAAGCTTGCCGAACACATGGCTAGAAAATCCCTTTCAACTTGGCGTATACACTACTCCTTCCGACCTTGGTGTTTTTCCATGTATAGGAGGAGATGACTTGAGCCTTTCCATCTGTCAGCATTTCAAGGTGGAGTCTAACTTCCGGAAAACGACACGTCTTCGGTCAATGTCCCGCCCCAAGCGTTAGCTGCAAACATGTTGCCATGCAGACTGTTGCCAGCATGCTGCAGCATCATTGCACACCAGAGCAACGAGCCCACACTCGGTCAACCTTTGATAAGAGCGGGCTCGACGGGATGCGAAATCGTATAGGTCTGGTGGTTAGCAAATTAACCTCCTTGAACTCAGAGAGATCCGCGTTCCCAGCGCTACGAGGGAAGCGTCCGCGCGGTCCGGCGGCTATTTTCTCTGGATGATTAGAGTCATTAGATCTCATGACGACTAGTTCTGTGGAGCATATAATCGCCTCACAAGCGCTTTCAATGCCTTACCCTCTTCCTCGACACCCCTCCTAGAACCTCATCAGAATGTCCCTCTCCTCTCTGATCTCCAACTCCTCACCCACCACCCCCACCGCCGTCCTCTCCGCTTACCACGCCTTCACCAGCACCCTCACCACTACAACCCACCAACCCTTCGTCTACCCCTACCGCGCCCTTGGCCCACACCTCTTCGTTGCCTACCTCCTCCTCCCACCCGCTACCAAAGATAAAGGCCGTATAACATCGTCCCCGCTCTACGCGTCCCTCGTCCACCACCTTCGCTACCCCGTGTTCCTCGTCGCAAGCGCTCTCTGCATACAAGCGATTGTGGAGTGTAGGAGCCCGTTGGTGACTGTGGGGTATGGGATTGGGATAATCAATGCGTGGAGTGTGCTTTGGATGGGGTGTTGGATGGTGTTTGGCGATGGGAGGGGAGCCAGGAGGATTGAGCGACTGCAGGGGCAAGTGGATGGGGATGAGATGGGTGGAGAGTTTGGAGGGCTTGTGGAGAGGAATAACTCGAAGGGGAGTGCAGCTAGGATGGACAGAGAGGCTGGGCAGGGGCTACGAAAGCGAGGCAGAGAGAAGGAGGGTGACGCTGATGGAGACGCTAGGGAAGCGGGTACAGAAGACAAGTCCCATGGATTTGGTTGGCAAGGTCTACCGGCAAGATTTCTCCATCGTGTGGATTGGGTCGCAGATTTGGTAACGAATTTCCGTGGAATACGTTGGACACATCAGGTCTCCGGCATGCCGTACCCGAACTCATCCACCCTATCTGCGTTCGCTGAGCCCATTTCTCGTCAAGCTTCGTCTTCCACCACTGCCAGGCCCAGATCATCAAGACCTGACACGTATCCGACGCGTTCGGCTCTTGTACGCTCGAGCCTTATTGCCTTCACTGTCAATCTCGTCGTCCTAGACATGCTCAAATTTCTCATGCTACGAGACCCCTACTTCTGGGGAGTCTTTGATGCCGGCCCTTCACCTTACTATTTCCCTCGGACTTTTCGTCTGGTTCTCTCGGTTACGGGGGTATACTGCTCTCTCCTATCCATTTTCCTACTTTCGCCTATCGTCTACTGTGGCCTAGCCGGAGAGAAGTACATTGGTCAGCATGCCTGGCCATGGCTCTATCCGCCTTATTACGGCAGCCCGGTGGAAGTCTGGACAAAAGGCCTGGCTGGCATATGGGGAGGGTGGTGGCATCAGCTGTTCCGACTCGGCTTTGAACAAGCTGGCGATTTCGTGGGAAGCAACATTGGCTGGGAGAAGCGGACTGTCAGGGGCAGTGTTCTGAGGTTGGTAGTGGCGTTCGTCTGCAGTGGCTGCATCCATGCTTGTGGTAGCTATACGGCACTTGGCGATACCAGCCCCCGGGACGCATTCATCTTCTTCGCGCTTCAGCCCATCGGCTTGATCACACAGCGGGCTGTGGCAGGCTGGATGAAGAAGAGCGGGATGAGGGATAGAATCCCGGCGTCGGTCAGAGGAGCGTGCAATCTAGGCTTGGCGGTCGGCTGGTGCTGGTTGACCGGCCCGTTGATCGCTGACGATTTTGCGATGGGCGGTATATGGCTCTATGAGCCTATGCCATTCAGCTTGACGAGGGGCCTGGCGGGTGACAGGTGGTGGAAGTGGGGAGGAAGCTGGATGCGATGGCATTCTGCAGACCGATGGTGGAAGAGCGGTATCGCCATGTAATGGGTGTTGTGTTCCTTTGATGTGGAAGTAACAATAACTGTGTTGCACGGCGTCGATTGAGGTTTTAAGACTTTGCATGGACCGAACAGAAGGTCGCTGAGCGAGCTGATTGAACAATTAGCCTTATCTTTCTTCCTATCTCTACCGCTGCAGAAGTGTTAGTCATGACTGGCTCTTCATCAGACATCGTCCTCATCGTCGTCGTTCTCCTCGTCCGTGCTTAGTGTGGGGTCCAAGTGCACAGAAGAGTAATCGCTGTCAGTACCCGCCGTCTCCTCATTCGTGAGATTAGGCGGAAGCGCTGGAGCAGTACGCGTACCGGTGGGTGGTGATGCTTCCATTGGCAGGACTTGCGCTTCTTGCACAGGTGCAGCGATGTGACTCCTTATTTCAGGCCCTCCGATCAATGTATCCGCCAATCGCGGACGTTTAGCATTAGACTCTGTCTGCGCAGATGGCTCATCTTGTTGACGCTTGGCACTTGGCCATTGCACGGCAACGGGATCTTCCTGAGTATCTCTGTGTCCATGAGTCTCATCGATGGGCAAAGTTGCAGGCTGCGTCTCTGGCACCTCTATAATAGAAGTGTTGGCGGTTTGAGGATGAGTGTATACGGGAACAAGGGACTCATGAGATGTGGTGGCTGTCATTGCTTCAACGTTGTCTTTGCCTGCTTGCGTTGAGTCTTCAATGATAGATTCTCTTGGGTCAATCTCAAATTTACCAAAGCCGGTGCCGCTATATAGAAGATCATAAGTCGGCTCTTCAATCTCCCGAGCCTGATCACGGACGTAAGACTGTCCAGAACCATCCTGCTTGCATTGAACGACAGGCATTCTTGGTTTCATGAGGGCCTCGACTGGGGACAACCCAGGAAAAGCTCTAGATAAAAACGGCATAAGACTTGTCGGGGTGCGATGATTCTGAGCCGCGGGCGGTGGGTATAAGACGCTTGCTAGCAGCATACTTTCATTCCCAGTTAAAACAGCGATCCGATCCATATCGGCTCTGACAGGAGAAAGGAAACCCTCGGGTAGACATCTCAATGCAATCGACAGTAATCTAGCAGCTGCTACTTGAACATTCATTGGTGATCGTGTCAAATGTGGCCGTTTTAGTGTAGATTTGAAGTATGATTCGGCATTCGTTCCATTGTTACCGTTACTGGTCGGTTTTTGCACACATTTGACTGTAGCAGAGTTACCGGATCCATTGTCCTTCTCTGATGGAATTATTTCCCCGCAGCAGATGCTGAGACAATTTGAGAGGCGCGCACGTAGGCTGTCGGGAAATGAGAGACCGAATCGCAATACTGACAGACGGACAAGGCGATATGTTGCAATACGAAGTTCAGAGCTGGATCTCTCAACGTTCAGGACCCAAAGACACTGCTCCAATATTTCTTGATAGAATGAAGCCGCTCCCTGTCCAAGACGTTGGGTTAACGATGACAGGAGGTCAATAGCGGTTGCATGAATGACGGGCAGCGCATGTACAAGTCCTTCCCGCTCATCGCGACCGATCTCGGCATTGACCTGGGCTCCAGTGAACGGCGGAACCATTGACAGCATCCGGTTGAAGATGTCAAGCAAAACACCTACAGGAGTTGTAACAGTGAAGTCGAATGACGTAGCGATGAAAGCCTGCAAGGTTCGCAGAAGACCCAGTAGCCTCTCAATGCCGCCCTGTACGCCTGTCCAGCCAGGCAGCTCCATAGGGTCCTCCTTATCACTACTGACAGTCTCTGCAGTAGATTGCAGAGTTTGCCGTATCCTTGTTGAACCTCGATCTTCGATGATCGCTCGAAAGACATTGTCTATTGTACAGTGTACAGTGTCGCAAAGGAGTCGTACCGATCTAGACCAACTATCTCCTTCTGACTTTTTGGGTGCACACACACTAAGCAGAACAAACATTCGCCGAGCACTATCTGCAACAGTATTTGTCCAGGGTGAACTCGACTCGCTATCATGGTCTATCTGGAGTGAAGACGGTGTTGGTGCAAGCATGGGCAGGATGCACGATCGGATCTGAGCTTGAAAAGGGCGAAATGATGCGGGATGGAAGGGCAGAAGCTCGTTCAGTGCCTGCAAAGTCACCAACAGTAAAGACTCGTCCGTAATGGGTCGGCCTCGCAGTAATTTAAGGCAAGCGGTCAGGAACGCGGGAAGCACCGGGGTTGCGAGCTCTCTCACAAGGGATTGATGGCCTTGTGCGAGAAGGAAACATCTCGTCAGCGTGATTATGCAGAGCTTCTTTGTAGAAGGAGGGTCAGGTCTGCCCAGACTACCTATCATCAATCGAACCCAGGCACTCGATCCTTGCAAGGCGTCAACGCCTCCGGCCTCAATGATTGCTTTGGACAATACTACTGCAGCCCATCTTGCCTGTGGGCTCTTGTCCTGCAGAAGGTTCGACATTCGAGTCTTGACTCTATGGATAAGCATGCCAACATCGGACCCATCTTTAAATCCGTGAGCAACCGCATCTGCATCTGACAAGACCGGGCTGCATTTTCCAATCGTATCTGCAAGAAAAGGCACAACCTGTGGTAGCTGCCAGTGTGGTGTCGATGACAGACGGTTGTTGATCATGCGTAGCGGCACCGCATATTGATCCGCGTTCCTCTGTGCCATTTATCCTCTATGGTTGAGATTCGGAATAGCTTGATCTTGATGGAATCGGAATCGATTTTTTTGAGAGAGCCCTATCTGAATCTTGGTGTTCGTTACAAGAACATTTGCTCTCTTTTGTTGGGAAGACAGAAGGCGTGATTTGGATAACAGCAACACTACACTATGTTACTACGGTAAGAGACAAAATGCTGCTGATTGATGATGGGCCCAGACCTGGTGGCATGGTAAATTCTATCTAGAGCTTTGAGATAGCCTTAGTCTTTGTATAACTCTGACAAGCGCTTGGCAATCTCTTGGCGCGCCGCGATTCGACGTCCTCACGATCTTTCCGTTGCCAATCTCGCGTCCTACAAAATGGACTCAGGGTCGCAACTGCTTTGAGGTGAGCATCAGGCTCCAGTCAGAGATGCTGAAGGCCACTATTCCTTCGCTTGTAGGCAAACTGTGCCAACAATGTGCGTAGGAAGTAGCTTATTGAAAGGACAGAGCACAGAACCGGACAAAGCCCGACGCTATTTAGACCTTCTTGATGACGCTCGATGCAATGGCAGATGGCAGGCGATTCCAGAATTGGCCAGGAAGATCGAAAAACATTCTCCCCGGCGGAAGTGTATGTCCACAGGATGCACAACAACTGCAATTGGTTCCTTTATTACTCTCGATGCCCGCTTGCTGATATGACATGATATAGGTCTTGCACTGACAGCTCGAGCCGAATGCCAGATATCATCAATCTCTCTCAAGGGTCCTACGACCTCGTCCACGGCTAGCGCAAGCACCAGCCTGTCTCACCTCATCCCTCCCCTGCTTGCGGCCATCGACAGCGAAACAAACTTTCCGCAAGACCGTTTCGGAGCCAGAGTATGTCTAGCATGGCTGCATTGGACGCTTGGAGAACCAGGGCTCGCCTTGTCCCGCCTCCCTACGGACCAAGCAGGCTACAACGAGCGGTTCGCGGCAACTGGCCAAGTCTTGAGTGCCTCCACGCACGTGTGCATCGTCAGGGGAGCATACATACATGGTGAGCTGGCTTGCTCCGCCCCCCTCGATGTAGAGGTTGATGTGCTCATAGGGTCCTCTCAGGAAATGACTGGCAACGTCCGGGCGGCATTAGACGCATACAACGCGTTGATTTCATACACTTCGGAAGTGCAATTTGATTACGGTACTAGCCCCGAGCAATGGTTATGGACAGAAAGACTCCTCCATAATTACTGCCTCATGGTCGGCAAATACGTAGAGTCCAAGGCCCATCATCCCCAGGAGCTGATATCGTCAAGGGCGCTGGTGGCCTCACCTGCAATTCTGGTCCCGTTCAGGGCTTGGGCAAGCTTCAGCGAGTCTGAGCCGGACTATGGTGGTAGCTCCAGGCCTTACAACGAAGTGCTTCCGTCTCGGCGACGGATTTGGCGAGCTTACTACAATGCCCTCTCAATCATCGTACAGCGATTGTGTTCGACATCGACAGATTTCATTGCCTATGGTCGCAGCCTTGGATTCAATTCTAAGGCAGCCCAAAACGCAGAGCTTAGGAAAGTTGAGACTACCTACGAAGGAATTTTACTAAAAGAGGTTGGCTTTCCTGAAGCTAACAAGGCGAACGTGGAGGTCGAAACATGGACGGATCAGGTCATGACTAATTGGTCCATCATCAGTGCGCCGGAATCACTGGATGAAGACTTAGAGAGAGGGGGCAGAATAGCTGTGAGCGGCAGATTATTAGATGTGAGTCGTCGGCGCATGGACTTCTTCGAAGCTTTCGCCAGATAGCCGGTGCTAAAGTTTTGTTCCAGATACTCTATCGTGCTGCTACGCGGACCTTCCACTCGGCAAGAATATTGCGACATCTGTTCACGGTGCACGCGACTCTTGCTGAGTTCGACCTTGCCATAAGAGCTCTTGATTCGTACGTTGAGATAGTCTCTAGAGCCAAAGCCCGCGTTGAGAAGTCCGAAGATTCAGAAATAGGGCTTGACGATGATAGTACGGTATTCATGACCATCTCTTCCGGTATCAGTATACTTTGCGTTCATGGCCGGAGATCTGAGGCTGAAAGAGCGCAAGAGTTGGCCAATCTAGCAGAGAAATGGCTCCAGAAATATCGCAAGGACACTGTCTACAAACCAGTAACAAGTGCCGATGATGTCCCTCAAGACCTCGTGGATCAGCCTATGCAGACAAGTACACCGATTCCAAAGACGTCGCTAGCGAGTATCCTTAGAGCCATAGGTCTTTGTCGAGCTCATTGGTCGCGATTGACTTACCAGCCTTCTGAACGATCGGACCTCCAGGCCCAGTCATTATCGAGCTTACGGAGAGCGGTCGATACTGACGTTGACAGCGTTCAAGATATTGAATTTTTATACACCTTGGCATTGGCATATGCTGGGACTCGAGACATTGACGCCGGAGTCGCCAGCCTGAAGTCAGCCTTGAGGGAGAGCTCTACTACTGGCGATAGCTCTTTGACGCACGGTTTCCCGGAAGATCGCCGTCATTCAGCAGCGAAGCCGAGGTCTCGTGAGCGCCGACTTCGATTGAAATGCTGGCATCTGCTATCTCTGTTGCTCACTGCAAAGGATAACTTTGCTGCTGCAGTCGACTCGTGTACGGCAGCTCTTGAGCTTTATGGAGGGGACTCTGTATTGCTTGGGGATGACAAGACCCACGCCATGAATTTAGGCTTCTACGAGAAACGAGATATCATTGAGATCAAAATGACTCAGCTTACGCTAACGGAGGTCATCGAAAGTCCAGAAGAGGCAGTCAACGCCAGCAGCGAGCTACTCGGATTGTACTCGAAACTATTCAAGTATACTCAGCACTTAGCCTCAAATACTTCGGAGATGGGTTCAGCTTCACCGCCCGAAAGCGCAAACGGCGCTCCACGGAGTCTCCGAAGCAGCGTATTTGGTCGTGCGAAGAACTCCATCAACCGCAGATCACAGCTGGCGTTGCATAGCGGCAGCAATGGATCGGCCACATCACAGCTCTCTCCTCATGGTACTTCGACAACGCCGGCGATACAGATCACCTCCGAAGGATTTAACGATGGGCCAGCCGAAACCCCTTATCACCGTCATGGGCACCTCAGCCATACTGGGTCCCAAAAACTGCAAAAAAGTGAAAGCAGAAGGAGCCTTGCGAGCGTCCGCAAGAGTAGAGCTTCAAGCCCGACTCGGATCTCCACGGCCAAAAGCACCGACCAACCCAACACTGATACCCCAGTCCGTTCGCGACCGACAACCGCGAGTGGAGCAACTCAACGGTCTCCTGTATTTGAAACTCATTCAAACGAGGTTGGGGTAGCTGTATCGCACGACGGACCTTCTACCCGGAATGTGCCACCAGCTGGTCTCAATGGTCCCTCTTCAACTGTCAATCCTCTTCCACCCACATCTCAAAATCAGTCACATCCACCGCCCAGTTTTCCAAAACCTCCTCCAAAACAAAACATAATAGCGGAATCAGTCCCGTGCGAAGCTATTTATCCACCACCAGAACCATTTTTTTCTCCAAGCGACCTCAGCCGCCATTCCCTGACTTTACTCGTCAAGATCTGGATTTTCATATCCTCCCTCTACCGCCGCGCATCCATGCTCACCGACGCCACAGCCGCCGTCTCAGAAGCGACCACCCATACCCGCACGATCGAGTCACTCGTCGTGGAGAAGCATGGTTCATCCAACACGAGCCTTATCACCCCCGGCTGGGGTGGTACCAAAGCTGTTGCAGAACTTTGGGCAGACATCTACTGCGAGCAGGCCATGCAAGCCTTAGTAAAAACTGGGAATCAAGACGCCGAGGAAGAATACGAAGAAGCGCTATTGTGGTGGCCCGACCACATAGCCGCCACAGTAGGCCTATGTAACCTCCTCTTTGACGCCTACGAGGCTCCCCTACACACCACATCATCAGCCTCTACGGCCCATGAAGCACAATTAACCCCCATCCTCCTCTCCAGCCTCGAATTCTCTCCCCCACCAAGCGCCCCTCCCGCCACTTATGCTTACCCAGTGTCAAAAGACGAAGAAGACACGGAGCTTCTGTCCCGTCTTGCTGCCCGGGATAGAGCGTATGGTCTCCTTAGTGCGTTGACGAAAAGCGGACATGGATGGGACAGTAGTGAGGCGTGGATGGCGTTGGCGAGGGCTTATGAGCTAGGCGGGCAGGTGGAGCGGGCGAAGGAGGCATTGTGGTGGGTCGTGGAGTTGGAGGATGGAAGGGGGATTAGAGAGTGGGGTGTCGTTGGAGGCTGGTGAGGCGCTTGCTGGATGAAGTTCGAAATGGACAAGGTGACAGAAGGGTGGGTCTGTTTTTCAGCAGAGTATCTACCATGGTAGGATGTTTAGCGCATGTAATGGCTATGCGATCATGACAGCAGAATACTTGTACAGAGACCCTTGCAATTCTAGAGATTAGAGGTTCGCTGGGTGCAATCTGCCAATCACGCAGTAGTACCTCTATTTTCATGGCACAAGTTCGACCGACTGCGAAATCGCACGTGACTAGGGCTAGTCGGTTGCTTCATTAAATCAGACTTTCTAACCGCCACAAGTGCCCCTACATGTAGGGGCCTCCTGCAGCCAAGACGAATTACCCTGTAGAACTACGCTCTTTGGACTTAATTTGCATTCAAAGATTACGTCGATCAATAAACTACAACATAATATCTTACTAGATTATAAGTAGTAAAATATATAAAAATTTCGTAGCGATAAAAAGCTTAATTACTAAATATTTTTTGCGTATTTTTGATTTTTATCTATATAATCAAAACAAATCTTTCTTTGTTTGCAATAAAGATTGTTAATACGCGTTATTTGTATTAGAACAAGCTCTTGTTATCTATAATTATATCTTTAGATTTATCTAGTTTATAATTAAGATTTTTTTAGATCTTGATTATTTTAAGTTATAGACAAACAAAAATTTTGTCTTTTTAATTGACAACGTTACTTTATAAGTCAATTCTAAACAAATTTTTAAATATCTCTCGAAGTAAGTAATAGTTTTTTATAATTACTAATTTAAAGAAAATTTAAACAAGCTTGCATAAATTGATTGCAATTATTAGTAGTTGTTTTTTGATACAAAAGATTAAGCAACAACAATAATAATATAAATTATATACAATAAAAGTAACTTTATTCGAACTCTAATACTTATAATATAAAGTTTCGAACTATATTGTTTGATTATTAAGTTATATTTGCTAATTTCGAAATTTAATTCAACTGTTGTCTCTTCTTTTTAATTTAAATTTGATAGCAAATTTATTTCTTTTATTTAATTTATTTTCGAACATTTATTGTAATAAAATAAATTCAATTAATATCGATATTTTACTTTTAGAAGCGTCAATTGCTTAAAAATAGAACAATATATTATCTAAACTATTATATACAAACTTTATAAATATATCGATTAAATTAAATAAAGCAAAGATAGTTTAGCTATATCGAGAGTATCTAAATAATAAAAGGTAACTACTTCGCACATATTACTCTACTTTGGTTATATACTACCCGAAACTTTATATATACATTACTCTTCGCACTAAATCTAATTGAGTAATTTCTAGAGTTTACATTGTTTACATTGTCGTTGTTGTTTACATTGTCGTTGTTATTTTCTTTGTCAATTATTTCTATTGTCGATATTCTACGCGTTTAGAAGCTAGCAATAGTCAAGTCTAAAGAACAATTACAAGAAGCTCTTGATTGCGTGTAAGCAGAAGCTTTGCAACAATCTACTATTTAACAACAACAACAATAGACGTTTGAGAACTCTATACAATGAGAGTTTTTGGAATTCGACTACGCGCAAATTCAAACGCCTAATAGTCAATTATTGCTATCTAGTTAAAGCCAGCGAGATAAGCGAGAAGATTGCCAGCAAGATGCCCGAAAGAGAGCTGCGAGAAGAACTACAAGAGAGCAAACAGATAGTATTCTTGCCTTCTACATAACCACCTTTTAGATATAAATTAGAAGTACAAATAGAGATCGATTCTAAGCATGCGAAAGATATATTTCAAGTTTGAATCTAGATTAGAAGATTTATAAGAAAGTATATCAAATTTGATAATATATAGACACAAAATCAAGTACCCCTCTTAATATTTCTTTGCTAATTTGTTTACGAAGTAGTCGAATTATCCGATTAGATTTAGTGCAGAAAATAATGTATATGAAAAGTTTCGGATAATGTATAGCCAAAGTAGGGTAGTGTGTGCGAAGTAATTATCTAATAAAAATACTTTTTTGTTGCACTTTAATAAAGCAAATATAGTCGAACTCAATTAAAAGTATCTAATAATAAGAATTCTTGCTTGTTATTACAAAATTAATTAAAAGATTAATTAAAAACACTCTTTGATTTTTAATCGAAAAATAGATAATTAATTGCTATCAAAACTTTTGTCGAAAAGTAACAAAATACTATCTTAATTGTAAAAATTAAATATAGCAAAAACATAATATTCTAGATTATGTTTATCTTAAATAGAGAAACTATTATTATTCTTATATACTTGTTAAATGCTTTAAAGAAAAATTAAGCATATATTATAAAAAAATCTTAAATACGCAATCGATTGTTTTAAATAGCAATAAACTAATAGAAAATTTAGAGATTATTTAATATATAATTGAAGACTACTATAATTATATATTAAAAAAATCTAAGATAATATCAAATAATATAAAGCTTCGATATGCTATTTAGTTGTCTCTTATAAAGTTAAAGCTAATCTTAATAATTATCAATAAAATCTATTTAATAAAGCAATAAAAATAAAGAAAGAGCTATATTAAATTAAATAAACTTTAAAGTATTTTATTTTGTTACATATTTTTCTTTGTTATATTAACTACGCTATTAATAGTTTGTCTTAATTAAATCAAAGATATATTAAGATTTAAAAGCACTATTATTGTTATTCGAATTTTTTTTAATCGAAACAAAATCTTTCTTAATATTTAATTTATTAAGAGCTCGATAAAGTTTTTTATGAATTTTGGCTTTTTAATTAAAGATTTAAATTAATCAAAAAGACAAAAAATTATTGATTACAACAACAATTAAAAGAATCTTTAAACTATAAAATATAAGTTTGTAAAATTATATATCGAGCTTAACAAATTTTATTAACTAATTAAAACAATAATACAAACTTATAACAACAAATTTTTTAAAAAAGTTAAAAAGAAATTAATTGCAAAATTTGAGAAGCTTGACTCTAGCATTAATATTGTATATATTATAGATATCTTTAATTTAGATATAAATATTTTATATATCAATTTAATTGTTTAATAGAAAATATTTTCGAATATCAAATTGCTACTCTAATAATTTAGTTGTATAGCGCAAAAACATAGCAAACATAGCAAAATTATATAGTTTTATTAGAAATCTTTGCAAGAAAATTAATATCAAAAGATAGTAGATAAGCGTTGCAAACAACTAGATTTTAGCAAACTTCAAGAGATAATAAATATAGATAAACTAAATAATATAACTATGTTAAATGCAAAGTATAATAGATTAAAGCTAGAAAAAATTATAAATTCTAATAAAAAAAAATTAAAACAAACTTAACAAGAAATGCGTACTAATATAGACAATTGTCTTTAAAAGATAATTAACAACAATAAATATAAAAGAATAGTAATATTAAAGATATGAAATATTATGTTGTTAAAAATTATAACTATACATATACTTTATTATAAGAATAGTTGCTGTTTCTTTTATATTTTCGATAAAGATTTAATCAATCTAATTGCAATATTAAAGAAAGCAAAAAAGAAATACATTCTTTCGAAGATTAACACATCTTAAAGAATAATTGTTGTTTATTAACTAATTAAGTAGCAAGATAGAATTAAACTTGTAAAGTTTGCGAATACTATTGTTGCAAAAACACATTAATTCGAGATCTTTTTATTAAAGAAAAAACAAATATTTAATATAGTTTAAGACGGAATAATAATCAGAGTTGTTAATAACTTTAGATAGATTGCTCGAGTTATAAAATAAAAGTTAAAATAAATTGTTAAATATATCGAAGAATTGATAGTATTAATTGTTAATACTATTGGCAATATATAATTGATAAAAAGTTATAAACTTAATGCGCAAATAATAAAGATTTTAATAGCTATTAAAATTATAAATACTATAAAGACTATAGATATTGCAAAGATTACAAAGACTACAAAGATTGCAAAATAGCTTTAAATTTAATTAATAAACTAAATAAATTTGTTAGAGTCTTAATTGCAATTTTAAATTTGTATTAACTCTTTATTAAAAGTCTTAAATACTAGATTGAAGAAGCAACCACTTAATGTATTATGTTTGTTCGAATTAATATCTTTTAGCATATCTTAAGTATTTAATAAAGCAAAAATTATCTCAATTATTTCTTGAACATTATGTTACGCTAATACTTCTATAAGAGATATTAAAGAGAGTTATGCTATTAAAGAAATTTATAGATATCTTTAGACAATATAAGAAATTACTTAATAACAAGAATTGCAACTATAAACAATCTTATATTTAATAAATCTTTATAGATAATTTAATAAATTAAAATAACAATAACTAAAGACTTAAGATAAATTAAATACAATCTATAAAAAAGTTGTATTCGAATTTCTATATACTAAAAAAATACTAATTGTTTGTTTTGCTTGTTCGTCGAATATAGCAAATATAATTGCTCGTAATATTTATTCGTCAAATATATCGAATATTATATTTAAGATACTCGCTTTTCGAATATATCGAATATAATAATAGATTTAATAAGCTTATAACATTATTTCTCTTCTTTAGAGTTTTTGTTTTAAAATTCAAACTTTAAGAAAGATTAATATCAAAAATTTCTTCTTTTATAAAAAAGATCTTTTCGATATTTTAGAATTTGTATTTTTAGTAATATGTTCTTGTTGCAATTGTGCAATATCTAATAAGATCTATTGTATAAATAATAATTGTAAAAAGTATATAAAATATATTCGATTAAATTGCAATTGTAATTTGACAATTTCTTCTATCTTAATAAAACAAATTTATAATAAACAATTATATCTAATAAAAGAGATATGCAAAGCACATATTAAACTAAGTCGCTTAAAAAAATAGTAAATTTTCTAAAGAATAAGAAGAAAAAAATAATTTTAACAAAATAGAAGAATATTAATAATTTTGAGATAAACAAAGTATATTTTGTCAAATCTATTGCGAGAACTTCTAGGCTATTGTTTAATATATTGTTCGAACAATTTTAACTTTTAATTAATTAAGATTAAACTATTGTTCTTTTATCTAATTTTGATAAAACTTTCTTAAAAGATTTCAACAATAATTAAGATTTTTCTTTGACTCTTATATATTTTTGAAAATAGAGTATTTCTTTTACTTAATAAGATACTTTTAATTTTTTTGTCGTAGAATTTTCTTAATCTTAAATTGTTTCTCTTTTTATAAATAAAAATAAAATATATTATATAAAGACGTAATTAAATTTAGATTTTAACAATGAGTTACAAAATTCTAGGAATATTTTAATATTCTTAAATAAGTCGAGTTTGTAATTGATTGATTTCTTAATTGTCTTAACAAAAAACAATTCAACTTTTATATAGTTTAATTTCTTGCTTAACTTTCTTATTTTAAGATTTTTTATAAAAAGATACATTTTATTTCTCTTTCTTAGTTAAGACGTTATTTTTTGTTTTTTATTTTAATACTTAGCTAACTGTTTTTATGTTTTTAAGATATTGTTGTTATATCTTTTTAAGAGTTGATACTCTTTCGATAACTAATTAAACTAATAGATATTTTTGTTCTTTTTCGAAAAGATTAAATTTCTTGTTATAGTTAACAAAAAATAGAGTTATTTTAATAGTATTCGAAATCTTGACATTAAATATTAGTTATACTATAGATAAAAGTAATATTTAATTACTATAAGTATTGTTAATATAATATCACAAATATTGCTTAAGACTTTAATTAGTTTGCTCTATTTAACTATTTGTAATTAAGTAATAGACAATAGTTATTCAAAGTCTTGTATCTAATATTAATAGAAAAGTCTTTTGATAATTAGATATAAAGAGCTTGTCTCTATTACTAATTAGTTCTTTAAATAATTATAATATTGTATAAATCGATTTAATATAATATATTCTAGTTATTCTACTATAAACTTTTCTTTGCATACAATAATATATAAGTACTTAGTAAGTTTGTTAACTATTATTAATATCGAATTATATTTATCTTTAGTTGCTAAATTTGTTAACTTAAGTAACTTAATAATAAAGTTTATTGTAACTTTATTCTATAATAATTCAAATAGCTTCTATATCTTAATAACTTATCTTATTTAAAAAAACTAACAACATTAACGTAAAAGTTAAAGAATTTTGATTATATTTAAGTATTTTTGCAATAGTCTATTATAGTCCTTTTTTATATATTTGTCGATTTTGTCGATAGATATCTAGAGTTTTTCATTTTTTACTAGAAATTCTTTTATATTATCTTTAAGTATTTGTAATATAATATTTAACTTATATTTGTTTACTAATAATAATTTGTTTTTGTTAATTTTAAGTATATTATAATTAAACAAATTCTTTGTTTTTATATATTTTTTTTTGTTAGATACATTTGCTTTGTTATTGTCTTTGTCTAAGATATATCATATTTTAAATTTGTATTATTTAAGTTGCTCTAATTATTGTATTTGTCTTCTATTAAGTTCTTTAATAGTAGTAAAGTACAAAAGATTTTTTATAGTTAATAAGAATTGTAAGTTCTAATAATTCTTCTATATATACTTTTTATAACTTTAGAGAGATTACAATAGCAAGTAGCTTCTTGTCGTAAATATTATAATTTTGTTTAACTAACAAAAGTTTTTTCGAGAGATATATTATTAAATATTATTAAATATTATATATCTTCGTACTTTTAATTAAGATATATATCTATAACTAGATTTAATATATTAATTTCAATATATATTAGCAACTATAAATTGTATATTTTTAATACTAATTCTTTTAAGCATTCTAGCTTAAGTTCTTAAAATAATTTCTTTTACTTTAACTTTTATAACTATAGTATATTGTTTTTCGTAAATTAATTAATAGTATTGCAATAACTAAGAAGTTCTTAATAAATTTCTTGTTATAATTAATAAAATTTATAAAGACTTGTATCTTCTTAACATTAGTAGATAATTTTTATTCTTTTATAACTTGCAATCTCTTCGAGTTTATTCAAAAATATTGTCTAACAACAAAATTTAAAAAGTTAACTTCTTTTTGATAAAACTTGTATTTATTCGCGTTTCTAAAGATAGATCGAGCTAATAGAGATTAAGATATCTACAAGATTCTGCAGATTTTAACAATCTATCTATTCTATATACTGAAATTGGTATTGTCGAGACAGGTGTTGCTCGAGAAACTTGTTTTCTTTTCTCTATATTCGACTAAGTTGCAAAATTTTAATCGAGTTAAACTATATCTTAACGTATAAAGTTTTGATATTTGCAATGCGCACAAACACTTGCAATTGCTTGCTAGTTGTATAGTTGTATTAGATTATTACGTTTTTTGATTTAAATATCCAATTTTGTTGATTCGAGTAAACTTTACTTTTAAGTTAAATCTAATAAATTAAGAGAATGTGTGCGCATCTTACGCAGACAAATTATAACTATTATATAGAACAAATGCATTTACGAGCGCAATATTAAAGAATATCAAGATTCTTTCTTACAAAGCTTGACTTGAATTTCTAGATTCTTCCAAGTAGTGCAAGATTTATTAGATTTAATCTTGATCTTGCACAAAGTCTAGATATTAGTAATACAAAACTATTACTTTTGTTATAGCAAATCTATATATATCTAGAACTAAAGTTAGAGTTTATCAAATACAAATGTTTCTTTAACTTAAGATATAAATTTCTTTTGTTAAGACATTTCAATATTTAGAAAATATACTCTATACTATACTTCTCTAAAATTTCTAAGTAAACTAATATATTATTTAAATATACTATAACAAATTAATTTAAATATTGTTGTAATATATTATTAATTATCTCTTAATATATTATTAAGATATTTGTAAATTCAAATAATATTATTATATATTTATAAAGTCTATATCGTGTGCAAAAAGCTATCTTTTACTTTTTCTCTATTTTTATTCTAATCTAATTGTACGTTTCTTGTAAGTTTAATTTAATAAAGTACTTTACTTTAAACAATTAATTCTAAAGCTTATTAATATTGAATAGTAAATATTGAATCTTAATTAATTGCAAACAATATTTCTACAATTAGATTTTTAAATATAGAATTTATATTGTTGTTAGTATTTGTTTAAAGTAAAGAATAAAACAAAGATTTACTAAATAAATAGTTAGATAATTTTTATCTTTAAAAACAATTGTTGCATACTTTAATTCTTATCTTGCTAATTATACAAATATCGAAAATCAAAATAGATTTATTGAGAAAATCTCTTATTAAATAGCAAATACAAAACAATTGTATTACTTTATTATAGATCTTCGAAATATTAATTACATTCTTAAAGTTAATTAAATACTTGTAAATTTATTTGACAAATTAATATTTGCAATTTCTATTAATATACAAAGTGCTACATATTAGGGAGAAAATTATAACAAGTATCTAGCTCGATAATATTAAGTATTAGTAATTTAGCAACATTCGAAGACTAAAAAATATAATTGTAGCTATTATTATATTTATTTTGTTGTTTTAAAGCAATTTCTCTTATTAAATAATCTACAAAAGCAAAATTAGTAATAAGAATATATTTATTATTGCTTACTAGTTTGTTTTAGTATTTGTTTAACAACTAAGAAATATTACAAAACTTAAATTGTACTAGAAGCAATAACTACAAGAAAATTTATAATAGTAGTTGTACTTGTAAAGAGAAAGTACAAATATAAGAAAAAATACTTACAAAGTAATTGTATTAGCGCAAAATAACTATAATAAATACAATCTTTAGATATTTATTAAATATAGAACTTTTTTTTAAAAAATAGATTTTATTGCAAACTACAGTAGTTGCTATAAAGAAATACTACTATTAACAATAATAAAATATATATATCTTATTACTTAAAAAAGAGATTTGTATTTTAGAGACAATTACTTACATTTATAATTAGAGAGAAATTCTATTATATATATCTTAAGTCTCTTTTCTTAATTATTTAAGTTTCAACTTGTTTATTAAAATTATCAAAGATTTAAACAAATAATTAAAAAGATTTGCATATATTATAACAATAATGTTAAGATATTAAATATAATCTTTTGTAACTAGAAATTTTTCTTCTTTCGAAATAACAATATTTTCAATCGATTAAAGTCAATTTTTTAAAGAATATTTCTTAACAAATTTGAGAGAACAATCTTACTACAAGTATCTTGAGTCTCTCTTTTTAAAATCTAATTTAAGACTTTTTAATAGAAACTATAGAATATTTAGATAAACAATCGAAAGATATTGTAAATATTACAACAACAATATTAAGATATTAAAACTAATTGTTTGTTTTAGAAGACTTTATTTCTCTTAAATTTATAGTATTTTTTTATAAAGAATATTTACGATTGCAAATTAACAAACAATTAATATAACAATAAAGCCAAAGATACAAATGTTCGAATAATTTTTTGTTTTTTTTACTACAAATATGCTACTTAAAGCTATACTTATCTACAATTAACATAAATTTAAAAAGTTAGAAATTTAATTATCTATAACTTAATTTAAACAAAACAATATCTCGAATATAGAGTATTAAAGTTTGCGTTATTTAACTAATTGTCTTTATTTAACTAATATCTCGCATTTGTCTTTGCTTATTATATATAGAATTAATAGTATTTGCTTTATTATTATCTTTGCTATTAGAATTGTCTATAAAATTAAACAAATACTTTTCTATATTAATATTCGATTGTACAAAAAAATCTATTGTTGTTACTTTTTCTATTATCTTTTAATTAAAAACTTTAATTTTAGATTGCAATTTTAATAACTCTTAATGTATAAAATTAATTGTTTTCTCAAAAGTAGTTTGCTTCGATTAAAGTATTATCTCTTGCTAATAGTTTTGTATCAATATTAAAATATTCGACTTTATAAATGCTTTTAATTAACGCAACTTGACGTAAATATTAAGTAGTTTTTGTATTCGACAAATATAACTCTTGTAATAAATAACTAATTTGCAAGCATAATAAAAGATATATTCTATAAATATACTAAATATAGTAATTGCAAATAATCTTCTTCATATCTTTATTAAGATATTTATTTATGGAATTTTTAAAAAAGAATTTGTTATTTAAATCGATTTAATTAATTAAGAACATTGCTAATATTACTCTCTTCAAAAACTTCGAAATTATAGAAGTACAAATTAACTATATTAAATATAATGTTTTAAAAATATACTTAATCTTATTAGATTTGTAGAAAAGAGCAATTGCTTAAACAAAGCAATTAAATATAAAATTAAAATTTTTATGTTTAATTGCATATTTTGAGAGCATATATATTTTAACTTGCTAAAGAAATAATATATAGTTTTGCAACTTATAATCTTTGTATTAATTTGTCTCGTCTTTAAACAATTTAATGCAAAACTCTTCTATAATAGTATAAACAACAATCTTGTTTGTATTGTTTAGCAATATATGTAATATCTTTTTCTTCTAAAACAAAATATTCTTGTTAATTGCGTTTAAAATAGACTAATTGCGTTAATTCGAGAAATCGAATTAAATCTTAACAATTCGATTCGAATCGAATCGAAAGTCTTGACAATTCAATTTCTAAAGTTGAAATCGACAATTTAATTCAATTTTCAAATTGAAATCGAAAATCGAATCGAAAAATCGACTTAAATTGTTAAGACTACTATTTTTAGTAATTTTTATTATTTTTAGTAACAATTAATTAATAATCTAATAGAAATAGTTAATCTATTTGAATCAATAAATATATTAGAAATTTCTTTTTATAAATATATTACTACTATGCATTATCTAGTAATTAATAAAACATCTAAATTTAAACTTAATTTATACTATTTTTAGTATTCTTAATATTCTTGGCAATTTCTTAACAATTCGATTCGATTTCAAATATTGGAATCGAAAATCGACTCGACTCGATTCGAATTGATTTTGAACTAGTTAAAATTAAATTAATTCTTAATTTGATTTCTAAAGTAAACATTTTAGTTCGAACCAATTCTAGAAGTTAAAATCGAAAATCGAATTAACAATTAATCTAGTTTATAACAACTAAACAAGATCTTGCTTTAGTTGAAAAAAGAATTACAAGTTAAATTTTTAAACTATAAACAATTAATATCTTTAATATATAAAAATTCTAATTATCTAAACGCATTCTTTTATATTTTAAATACTCTTTACTTCAATTAAGTTTAAATTAATTCATTCAAGTCTTCGCAATATCAATTGCAGACTTCTCGAAATTATAATAATATATCTAAATTATATAAAGTATAATTTGTTGCAAATAAAACAAATTTGTAACAAGTATTAGCTATTTGTATTTGTAATAAATTGTATTCTTTTAATTAATAAACACTAATTTAAGACTACGAGTACAATTAACTATTTTTAATTATTGTATACAAGTTGAAGCTAAATTCTAAAAAAAGACGTCTTCTTTAATTCTTTAGATCTATAGAATTATATATTATTAATAATAACTTAATTGCTCTTGTCAATACTTTTATTCTCTAACAAATCTATAATAAAAGTATTTATTAAATCGACAAAATAGCGCTTTTTCAATAAAGTATTAATAAAAGATTTAATAATATTTTTGAAATCAAAAACTCTAATATAAGATCTTGCTAATATAGAAAAGACAATTAAGATAACATTCTAAATAAATTATAAAAAAATATATATATTAATTATACAAATTAAAATAAAAGAATATAGAGACAAAAATACAAGTCGAACTCTATTTATTTTAACTTTTTACTATTAATATTTAACATTAAATATTATATTATATTATTAATATAGAACTTTCTAATTTAACTTTATATATTTTGCGTTAATTCTAAATTAATTCTTAACAATATTACAACAATATTTTATATACTAAGTTAATAATATTGAAAAATATCTTCTCTTAATAATTTTATTGCTAATTGCGCATCTTAACTATTTGCTCAAAATTATTATAAAAAATTGTAATATCCAGAAAATATATTATATTAATTAATGATTGTTTGCTATATATTGTATATTTTAACAAATCTATAAAGCGAAAAGCGTATCTGTTAACAATTAGAAAATATAATTTTATATATTCTAGCTTTATCTGCTTGAGATTTGCAACAATCAACTTCAAAAAAGAGAACTCGTTTACTAAAGTGTCTATTTTCTTTGTATAAAAATTCAATTTCTAATTTAAAAATTTCAACAATATACAAACAATTTTCGAAGTTATATTTATTAAAGTACGCAATATTGCTTTTTTTTAGAAAACTTTGTATATAGTCCTTAAAGAAAACGCTTTTTATAAATATTATTTTGTTGCAAAATTTTGTGCCAAAATTCTATAATAGAAAGACTCTTTTTGATGTGAAAAACGTATTGCAAAGAGAACACTAATAATAAAAAAGAATTAATATTGATAATTCGAGAACTATTGTTAATAGTACTATTAGTAACTAATAGTCAAACTAGCAGATTAGTTGATAAGTTTGCTCTATATAATTAAGCGCAGAATTTAGCTACTAATATTTGAACGTCTCAATATTGATAATCTTTGCAAAAATAGCAAGATTGACAGCGTTAACAGAACTTGCACTCTTATTACTATTACTACTAAAAGAGCACAATGTACGTATTGCACAAAATCTTCTTACAATAGTATTAATAAGACTAAAATTATTTTTGCTATTAATATAAATCGAAATATGCTCTCAATTGTATATATCAATTTTACTATAATTATAACTAATATATTCGATAACTTAACTTTAATTGATTTTATTATTATAAAATTTTCTATAAAGTAAAGCTCTAAATATCTCGACAATCGAATTTAATCTAAAATTATATAAACTTATATATATTCTTCTTACTATATATAGAAATCTTTAGTATACATTATATTAGAAACTATGTCTTTGCGTAGATCGAAAATTTATTATATTTATTTGCATTGTTTACAATGTTATTTGTCTTATCTATCTTATATTATATTGTATATTCTTTTTTTACTTTTAGCTTTTTCTTTTAAGCAATTTAATTAATTGTTAGCTCCAATATTATAGATTTCTTCTAATTCTTGAATTTTACTTAAGTTTTGTACTTATTCTAATTTAGATTTTTTCGATTAACAATTTTTATTATACTAATTAACTTGTTTGAAACTTATATTAGTCTTAATAATATTAAGAAGACGTTAAATATTACTTACAATATTTATATTTCTCTTTTTTGAAATTATCTGTTTGTTGAACATCTTTTAGTTAGTACTATTTAGAAGTCAAGTATAGCAAATAGTCTCTATATATCTTATCTATCTATTTGTTTGTTAAATTAGTTGTTAAGTTATAATTAGTACGCTAAATCTAAAATATTAATATTTCTAATATACTTTCGACAAAATATTTGTTTAATTCGATTTGTAAAAAAAATCTATCTTGATATTATTATTAAACTTAATTGTCTTCTATATATGAGTTGCAATTAGTTAATTATATCTTGAATTAAATTATTTGAATTAGATTATCTCTAAGAGTTTTGTCTATCTTTGTATTGATCTTCTTTCTAGAATCTTTCTATAAGCGTTATTATAGTTAATTAGTATAATATATAAACCTTAATTAACTAACAAGCAATCTATTCTTTTTGTACGAGATACTTATCTTTAAATTGCTCTTTATCTTATTGTTCTTCTACAAAATATTATTGTAGTTAATTAATATACTATATTGATATTAATAGACTAATTGTCGGTTCAATATTCGGTCCCAACTTTGAAACCAAATCGAATTGCCAAGAAATTGAATAAAATCAAATTGCTTAAAGAAGCTAACTTATTACTATAATAAGTTTAGCTTGGTCGAAAAGTTACTATTTTAAGCAATTTGATTCCAAAAAAAATCGAGGAACCAAATCTTGACGCTCTCACGTGATATTTTCGGTTCCTCGCGATCAATCTAGATATTAAATTATATTAAAGTAATTTAAGCTAAGATAAGTTTTTTTGTAGAAAGTAACTTATTTTTGCAATATTATTTCTTTTAATATCTTTCTATAAGACGCACTATAGTTAGTTAACGCATTATATAAATTATAGATTAATTAGATCAAATTAGATTAAGATTTCTCTAAAATTTATATTTATATTTTGAGAAGAATTTTTTTTTAGTTTGTAGCTAATGGTTTGCAACAATTGTTAGCTTCTAATATTAGCAAATTCAATCTTATTTATTCTATTATCTATCGACTATTTTAATATAGATTTGTTAATTCTATTGTCGACAAATATATTTTTATTGTTTAGTTTCTTATATTATTGTAATACTATCTTAAATTTAGACTTGAAACTATTTAAATCGAACAAAAAGTTTTCCAAAAAAAAAAATTTTTGCTTCGAATTTAAGACTACAATTTGCTTTTTTACTATAAAAAATATTATTTTTTCTTGTAGTTTGTACAATTTCAATTTGATTTTTGTTGTGCTTTGCTTATTCTATATTCTTTATATAATATTTTAAGTTTCTAATATTTTAAGTTTCTAATATTATTAGCTTAGTATATATATTTATATAATTAATATTATAGACTACTTGCTATTAATTCGATTCTTTTTAAATTTAATTGTAATGCATACTTTGTAACAAAAAATTTCTATACAACAACAAATTATAATATATATTATCTTAATTATTTCTAAACTTAGTTTTGTAAATAAATATCTAATTATAGAATTTGTTGCAAAGCTTTTTCGATTGCTATTAAAAAACAATAATATAAAGATTTTAACAATTATTAAAACTTACAACAATTTAAGTAGTATATTTGTTTGTTAATAATTTATATTTGAGAAGACGCAATTTTGCAACAAAATTACAATATAGTTATATTACTTTTTACTACTACTAAAATTATAATAGTTTTCGATTATTTTGCGTATTTGTTTTATTATATATAATCAAATATTGTTTATTGAATTGAGCAACTATAGCAAATTAGTTCTAAATTTGTATTAATAAGTTAAAATAACTATCTTTCTTGTCTTTTTCGATACTAGAGTATCGACAATATTCTTGTTATATTGATGTTTAAAACTATCTATTTAAACAATTATTTTTCTCTATAACTTTCTTATTAGTTTAAATAGTCTTAGTTTCTATCTAAAATTTGCTTAGAAATTGCAACTCTTAAATTTAATATTGTTATAAATAATTGTAATTTGCAAAAGAGAAATTATATTTTGTATAATTTATTTACATTTTAATATTAAATAATATTTTAAACGTTGTCTAATACTTTTTTATAGTACAAGTATATTAGCAAGTGCTATTTAAGTCTTTTGCAAAAATAATAATTTGTTTTGTCGATTATTAAATATAAAAAACTAAAAAGTAAGATTTAAACAACTAATTGTCGAAAACGCAAAATTGTAATTACTAGAGTAGACTAATTGCGTCAGTTTAGATTATCGTGTTCGAATCGAATACTTAATTCGAATCTTGACAATTTGTATTAATTCGATTCGAAAATCTTAATAATTCGATTTCTATACTTAAAATCGAAATTCGATTCGAAAAATTAATTCGAATTGTCAAGACTTAATATTAGTGTAAAGAAGTTCTAAGATAAATAGTAGAAAACTATAGTTTATTTTATAATCTTTTAATATAGAATCATTTAATAATATATTATAATAATATATTCGAACTATCTAAATAGCTAGAATCAAACTATTAACTTAACTTTTCTTGTTAGAGAGTTCTTCAATTTTGTTCTGTATAGTTTTGTTCAAATTACTTTTGTTTTTTTAATTTTTTTTATTGTTGCTCTTATCGATATCTCTATTATTGTTTTTTTATTACTATTTTTAAATTAAAAAAAAATTATATCTCGAGAAGAATTTGAATTTCCGATCTTTTTAATTTTGATAACAATAATACAATATTTACAAAAAAATTAACAAGCGCATAGTAATACTCTTGAAAACTTTATTATAAGTACTATAATATTGTTATTAAAGTACAATTACTCTATTACTAAGCTATTAAGACTTTAATATTTAAGTATATTGTAGACTAATCGCATCGAGTTAGGTTATCGGGTTCGAACCAAGTTTCTGGCCCGCCAAGACTCGATTCGAGTTAAAAATCTTGGCCCAAATATTCGAGTCGAGTCAAAGGGTAGATATGAAGTACTTAGCGTATAACCTAGCTCGACTCGCCAAGACTTGAAAAATCTAGATTATTTTTGAAAAAGTGCATTAATTAACTTAATCAAATTGATTAATTTAATTAATTTGTTTATAATATTATATAGTAATGCATTTAGATAATGCATTTGTACGTTATTTGTGCGTTATTATTTTTAAACTATTTTTAGTAATTCAAATAATGCGAATTTTTTTAAAAATAGAAAATCTTGGCATTTTGACGTCATTTTCGATTGCTTGGCGAGTCGATCGAGCCAAGTTAAGAAATCGTTGACCTAGATTAATTTCGAGTCGAGTTAAAAGATTGATATCGAGTATCTAGGTTGGGCCAAAATGTTGATACCAAAACCTAGCTCGACGATTAGTTACTATATACTCTATTTAAAAATATATAGAAAACTAATAACTTTAAAGCAATAGTATAATTCTTAAAAAGTTAAATATATTATCTGAAAAATCAATTCGAATTGTCAAGATATTAGTATAAATTTAAATTATATTTAATAGATTTAAAATCTTAGTTTTATATTTTACTTAAATTGTTTAATTATAGCTTAATAATATAGTATAATAATATATCAAGATAATACAGTATAGTAATAGAACAAGATAATATATTGTAATAGTAATATATAATAATAGACTCTCTAAGCTATATATATAAAGCTATTAGTTCGAAATCTTAATAATTTTGTTTGCTTTACTATTATTTTAAATAGTCTAATTCAAGTTATTCTTTATCTTGTTATTATTCTTATCGATTTTATTGTTATTATCTTTATCTTTCTTGCTCTTATTACTCTCTTTATTATTATTATTATTATTTGTTGCTTTATAGTAGTTATAACTTAATATTTTCGCATTATCTTAAATCTTATATTAAGTTTCTTATATATTATTATTCTTTTTAACTATATTATCGAGATAATTTGTTATTAAATAATTTTTAGAATCGATTTTATATAGGTCGAAAAGCTTTTATAAATATTAAGTTTGTTATTAATACTTAATTGTAACATTAATTAGCTTGGATATAAAATGCAGATAATATATTTAGATAATATATATTTTTTCAGAAGAGAATTCTATTACTATATTTGGATTCTTATATATTTTTGTACTTTTTTAATAATTTTAAGTCGATTTGCTTTCTTAATTGCAAATTTCTTCTTTACTTTTTGTTTTAATTTATTTTCGAAATATTCTACTATTAAATTGTTAGTATTGTATGCTTTGTTATATTACTTAGATATATTATTATAAATCTTTCTATTAATTCGATACTTCTTAACTTTTTCTTTGATATTGTCTTTTATAATTTTACAATTCAACTTTGCAACTTTCTTTTATATAGATATTTTACAAAGCTTCTTAATTTGTCTTAAGATCACTTTTCAATTGTTGCTTTACTTTTTATATTACTTTTTGCAATTATTATTTTAGCTTTCTGCGCAATTTCGATTTGCAATAGTTTTTGAATTTGTTAACAACGCTTTTATTATCTATATATATATTTAACTTATTTTACAAATAATATATAAAGATAATATAATTATATAGTAGCTTAAAAGTTTCTTACAATATCTAGTAGAATATAACAAGATTCAAAGAGTAGAAAATTCGAAAAGATTAATAGAATTGTAAATAATATACTAACAAGTAGTTTTATTAAAACAAAGTAAGAATTATATATATTAGAATTAGAATTAATATTTACTTACTAATACTTATTTTTAACTTTTGTTAATGCAAGATTATTATTTTTTTATATTAATATATATTTGATCTTATTAATATATTACGCAAGTTTATTTTTGTTAACTGCTTTATTATTTATATTATATATTCTTATTGTTAATTACTAATTTAAGTCTCTTTTTTTATACAATTCTTCGACGCGTCTATACTAGTAAGAATTATTAAAATTATCGATTATTTTATTATAACTCCTTTAAATCTTATCTTAAATTCAATATCTTTTGATCACGTTTATATAAATCTCTTTTTAATATTATTAAATTTATTATTTTCTTTAATAGTTTGTACAAAGTAGACAGATAACATATTTAGATAATACAAAATATCTTGTATAGAACTAATATATTTTATTTGCTAGTTTGTTAGTTAATCTTAAAGTGTTTTTGCCATAGACTAATTTCTTAATCTAATTATAATAAAATAAATATAAACAAAAAAAAGTCTTAAAAAGAAAAGAGTATTAAAGAAAAGAGTATTAACAAAAGAGTATTAGAGATAATAATATAATTAAGATAATACAAACAGATAATATATTTTCGATTGATATATTAATATTTTGCAATAGCAAGAACAAAAGTAAAAGCTTAATATTGCTATTTTTTGTAAATTAGAAATTATTAGAAGTCGATTAACTTTTTTATTTACAATTTTTATTTTAGTATCTAATTTGCGAAATTCTATATAATAAGATTAGCAATTTTAATTGTAAGAAGAAAGACTATTATATTTAGAACTTAGTTTTAGCAATATTTTAGAAAGCAACTAAAATATTTATATATATCTTTCTTTTTAGTAAATATATTATCTCTTTGCATTACTATTATAATAACAGAATTGTAATTAATATTCTACATACTATAGATTTGAATTTTGCAACATTTTACGCTAAGCGTATAATAGTTTAGTCGAAGAATTTAAATATTATTAAATATTTCATCGACAATTCGGGGAAGCGACCCCTGTGGCACAATGGCTCCACTAGTGTGATCGTTGGGTCGAGTCGAACACTTTTTTCTCAACCCGACCCACCCTCTTGGGCCCCGTAGGGTTGGGTTTCGTCGGGTCAATGCCAAGAATTCGAGCTAACTTCGTCGCGTTAGTATCTTATCTTATCTTATCTTATCTTATCTTATCTTATCTTATCTTATCTTATCTATGCGCTAACCCGATTAAGCTAGCGCAGGATTCAAGCTAGCCCAATTAGGCTAGTGCTGGGCCCACGCTAGCCACATATGGTTAGCGCGTCACGTGACGTCACGTGATCGAGTGGGTCGGGTTGGACACTCGACGCGCATTCTTCGCCCGTCCCACCCTGTTGGGCTAGAAAATTTGCCTGACCCCAGGGTCAGGGTTGGGCGGGTCAACCCGATCGGGTTGAAACCCGACCCGACGGTCACACTAGGCTCCACTGAGTCGACATCGGCCCGATAGAGTCTCGTGACATCTAGCGCTAGCCTATTGGGATAATTTAAATTGTTTATTAAAATTTAGATTGTTTTGTAATTTAATTGAAAATTTTAGCCTAATCGGGTTAGTATTACGTATAGAATTAATATTTGAAAACAATTTTTTTAGAATCTTTTCCATTTTCAAATATTAATTCTATACGTAATACTAACCCGATTAGGCTAAAATTTTCAAATAAATTACAAAACAATCTAAGTAATATAGAGCATTTTTAATTACTCCAATAGGCTAGCGCGAGGTGTCACGAGACTCTCTTGGGTCGATGTCGACTTAGTGGAGCCATTGTGTCACAGGGGTCGCTTCCCCCAATTGTTGATGTTAATAGAGTAGTTCGATCTTTTTAGTTAGAGATTCTACAACAATATATATTCTTTTTTTTAAGCAATTATATTATATTCTTTGTACTAGCTAAGAATCGAATCTTCGAGACTCTATTATTAATAGATTTCTTCTAGCAATTTAAATTGTTAAATATATTTATTTCTTTGTATTACTATTAATAGTATTTGATTATTTTTGTAATTATTAAAAATATCTCTTTTTTAAAAATTAACTTATCTATTAATAAATCTAATTTAAAACAATCTTAAAATTTAGTATAAAAAAATCTTCTTTTTTATTTGTTACTTAATTGTTATTTTTCTTTTTACAATATATATTTTACAATTCGAGCATAATCTTTTTTGTATCTAAATTTATAGTACAATTAAAGTACTTAATTATTATAGTTTGCTCGATTGTTTGCAAACTTATTTAAGATTGATTTTATTAATATACTTTTTAAATAAGACTAAAAGTCTATTTAATATCTATCGATAATACTAAATGTAAAAGTATATCTCGAGTTATTTGTGTTAGTTTAAAAAAGTTCGACGCGTTATCTCTCTAATATTCTTAGATTAAATATTTATTTTTTACAATATTAATACAAAGATATCGATTGTCTTTATTTTGAATCGAACAAAATTGTTAAAATTGTCGAAGTAAGAATCTTGTAACAATTACAATAGACTATATTAATATTAGTAGAAAATTATATATATTACTATATTGTATTATCTTTCTAGCAATATTTGCTTTTTGCGCTTCTATTTTTAAATTAGCAATCGAATTGTAATAATGTTAAAAATAATTCTTAAATTTTGTCTTGTATTTGTTTTTGTAGTTAATAGTATTATTGTTTTCTCTCTTATTTTACAATTTATAAAAATTAATTTTTTGCATAAAATTTAGAATATTAACAAGATTGTATAATATATTGTTTAATTCTTTTATTCTCGAATAGTATTTTGCAAACTTTGTTGAAACTTTATTGTAAATCTTAATTACAATATTTGTCGAAAAATAATTATTAACTCTTATTATCTTCTCTAGATATTTAGGATGATTAAATATCGTATTAAATACTCGAAATTTTAGATAAATATTTGTATTAATTGTTTGCAAAACTATAAGAGTATATTTGTAGAAAGAATTTAGTATATTGTTAATAAGCAAAATTAAGTTTTACTTACTTTTGTTAAATTTGATTTATTGAATTTTTGAATCTTAAGAATATTTCTTTATTTAAAGATTAATATAATTGAATACATAATATATTTGACAAAATATAAGATAGATAGAGTTTTAATAAATATAAATATTTTGTACTAGTTTTTGTAACTTTTTATTAATTTTCTCTTAAAAGACTCTAAATGGAAACAAATATTAGATTAAGCTATTAATAATAATTATAAGAGCGCAAATCTAATAAAATTAATATATATATTATCTCTTTGTATTATTACAAAATTAAATATTTTTTTAATTGTACTAGATAAGTTTGTGCTTCTTGCAATATCTTAAAGTTGTTTATTCTCTAATTGTACAACAATATTGTTATTTATTGCTTTCGATTCTATAGTTAAAATAAAATCTTAAATTACAAAATTAATAATATAAGTTAAACAAGATATAGAGTTTTGTTGTTTGTTCTATTGAAACTCTTGTTAATTTAAGAATTTTTCGAGTTTGTTTTTAAGTATATTGTTATTATTTGCGTTATTAATAATAAGTTCAAGAAATTTGTTTTTAATCTCGAAAAACTTCATTATAAACTCTAATATTAATTACTAATCTATATACTCGATATTGCGAAAAGTAAATTTAATAAGATATTCGCGAAATTGAAATGCAATATTTACTTAATATATTAATACTTTTACATAAGTAACTCTTTAAAAACTAGACTATATATTTAAAGCAATAGTAATATATTACGTATTCTCAAGATCTATCTTAGTTTTTTTATAAATTTTCTTATATTTCGAGAGAATTATCTTAAATAGTTTTGTGCAATTTAAAAGTATTAAATCTAAACAAAGTATTTCTAATAGTTTTCGAAAGTTAAAATTGTTAATAGTTCAAAAAAGCAAATTCAAATTTAAAAAAGTTTTGTATAGTTAATCTTTTTAAATATTTTAAGTAAAGAATAATAACAAATTAATATAATTTTTTTTAAAGAATTGTTAGTTTTGTATTATCTATATATATTAGTAATTGTAACTTACGCAATTAAAGACTAGATTAATTATAATTTGCAATCGAGATTATTTTTATTTTAAACAAAAAGAGAATTAAAGATTTTTTTTTATATTTGTTGTACTTGAATAATTGTAAATAATAGAATAGTTTAAAATTTTGTAACAACTTTTGTATATAGTTTTTGAAATTCTATCTACAATCGAAGTTATTTAAATATGTTTGTTCTAAAGCTCGAATTGTGCTTCTATATTAATCTTTTTTGCTTAATATAAATTGACAAGTCTTAATTAAATTTTGTTTAAAATATTGTTGTCAACATTTGTTTGTAACTATTATGCTTAAAATTAAGTATTAGTATTTAAATTCTATTTAATGTATTTGTTTTTTTCTCTTAAAACAAGTAATAAATAATAAACAAATATCTTGTTTAATATTTTGCATGTATATTCAAAAATAGAAAATCTTAATATAACAATGTTATTTTCGATTTCTTAACAATTTGATTCGATTTCTAATATTGAAATCGAAAATCGAGTCGAGTCGAGTCAAGTTAATTTTAAAATAGTAGAAATCGAATTAGATTTCAAGTTGATTTCTAATATTAAAATCGATAGATTAAATCAATTTCTAAAATTAGAATTGAAATTCGATTCGACAATTAGTTTATAGAGTAATTTACAATTGTTTCTTTAAAAAGAAGAGCAACAAATAATTCTACAAATATTTAAAAAAATATAAAAATATTCTTCGACTTAATTAGTTTAGAATTAATTTAATTTATATTTAGCGCAATCTATTATTACTTAACAGAGTTAATATTTAATCTTTCTATAAAGATTAGTAGATTTATATTAAACAAAAATAATATATTTAGATTATTAATTTTAGCAAACTAATATTAATATATAGTAGAGATATTTAGATATATAAAAAAATATAAAATAGATTGTTTGTTGTAAAGCAATAATTTATAAAGTATTTATTTCGAATACAAATTAACAAGCTTGTAATTGAATTTTATAAATATTTCGATTATAGATAGACTAATCGCGTCGAGTTGAGTCATCGAGTTCGAGCCAGGTTCTTAGCTCGTCAAGACTCGATTCGAGTTAGAAATCTTGATCCAAGTATTCGAATCAAATCAAAGAATAGATATGAAGTACTTAGCGTATAACTTGATTCAACTCGCCAAGACTCGAAAAATTTAGATGATTTTTAAAAAAGTGCATTAATTAACTTGTTTATAATATTATATAGTAATGCATTTAGATAATGCATTTGTACATTATTTGTGCGTTATTATTTTTAAACTATTTTTAGTAATTCAAATAATGCGAATTTTTTTTAAAATAGAAAATCTTGGCATTTTGACGTCATTTTCGATTGCTTGGCGAGTCGATCGCGTTGAATCAAGAAATCGTTGACTCAAGTCAATTTCAAGTTGAGTCAAGAGATTGGTATTGAGTATTTAGGTTGAGCTAGAATGTTGATATCGAAACTCGACCCAACGATTAGTTTAATTATAGATATATATTGCTAGACGTTATAACAAATAGTCTCGATAATATTCTTATATATTTAGACTTTAATATCGAGAAATAATATATTAAAATCGACGTTAATTTAGAAAACTCGAACAATCTTTTTAATCTATTAGATAACAATTAAGAAACAATAACGCAACTATTTATACGCAAAGAATTTAACGTAAGCTAATTATAGACTAGAATAAAAACAGCTACAATAGCAACACTATATTGAACAACAATTTCTATAGAAACGCAATAATACTATCTTTTATAAAGAATTACTTAGAATAGCAATAATATTAATTATGACTAATTGTAGAACAAAACAAAAAATATAACAATTAAAAAAGCAAAAACAACAAAAGAAATAACAATAATAGAGTAAATATACTTATCTATACAACTATTGCGCAAAAACTAATTAACAATATATAAAGATATAAAACTAATATTAACGTAAATAGATATAATACAAATAGTCGACTTAAACTTCAAGTTAATACTCTAATATAATTAGATTAACAACTATATTAATAACAATAGTAACTTCGAATTTGACTATAGAAACAATAAGAACTTGCAATATTTAGATAAGATAAATACTTAAGATATAACTTAATTACAAATAGCTAACAAAAAATTAATTATAAACAAAATTATTAATATACAAGAGAAAATTTGTAAATTTCTATCTTTTTTAAAGTACTTTCAGAAATATATAGTGTAATCGATGAATTAAGTTAAATTTTTTTTTTAATCTAATTTATTCTCTTGGATCTCGTAGAATTAAATCAAGATCAAGACGCAAACTTGAATCTAGAATTAAATTTCGTCAAATTAATGTCAAGAATTTAAGCTAACTTCGTCGCGTTAGCATTCGCTTATTTTATCTTATTTTGTCTATGCGCTAACTCAATTGAGCTAGCGCAGAGTTCACGCTAATCGCATATAGTTAGCGCGTCACGTAACGTTACGTAATCGAACGAGTTAAATTGAGCGTTCGACGCGCCTTATACGTTCGACTTATTCGATTAAGTTAGAACTTTTGCTTGATCTCAAAATTAAAATTGAGCGAATCAATTCGTTTGAGTTGAAACTCAACTTGTCGATTAGGCTAGAAATATATTAATATTTCGAAAACTTTTAATTAAAACAATTAGACAAAAGTAGATAAAGAGAATATTAAAGATTATATTGACGTCGACAAAGACGTAGCTTTAGACGTAAATCTATTAATATATAGTCTTTTTTTAATCGAACTCGAACTAATTATTGTCTATAATATTGGAAGAATTATTTCGAAAATAAGCAATTTTTTAATATAAGAAGTAGATAATCTAATATATTAAATAAAATAACAAATTAATTAAATTATAATATTAAAGAGAAAAAATTGAATTAGACTTTGATAGAAACTATCTATTAAGAGAAAGCAAGACTTAATATACTATATTAACAAGCAATATAACAAAGATAATACAAATATTAGTATAACTTCTAAGAGTATCTATAATACAAGCAATTATATTAATTTAATACAACAATTAAATTGCTATATCTTACAAACAAAAATCAAGATAAATAGTCGAGTTATTATTGTTATAATAGTATACAAAAATAATTGCCAAGAAACGATAGAACTTAATAAATTATTTAATTAAATTTAAGTTGTAATTCTCTATTATATTATAAGCTTTCAATATATCTACAATATTAGTAGAATTAACTATATTAAATTATAGATATTCTTCTAATACTTATATCTCGATCTTGTTTTAGTAGTATTATGCAATTTACAATATCTTAAAGTTCTTTAAGTATATAGCGCATTTCTAACGTTTAAACTTGTAGAGTAACAAACAAACAAATAATATCTACAAGAGCTATAGAATTAATATAAATAAAAAGTTTATTTTAACAAACAAGTATTGCAATTGCAATCGATAATAATAGAAGTAACAAATCAATTATAAATTTTAACGCAATATATACGCTTTGTATACAACAAAATTGTAGAGTTAATAATACTTTTTAAAATACAACAAATACAAGTTCAAGTTTTTCTACAAAAATAAAAATTTGTTAATTAAGCAAAATCTTTTGCAAAGTGTTTACAAAATGTTGTTCAAAAACTCTAAACGTTCGAACAATCGCAAATATCAAAATTAGAGTACAATAACTCTTAAGTATTTAGTTTTGCTAGTTTGCTTAGAGTAGCTTAGAGTCTTAGAAAAAATTGTCGATATAAAGTAAGACTCAATATATTCTTATAACAATTACTCTATATATACTAGTATATTTATTAATAGTTAAGTCGAACATTCTTGTTTGTATATTTCAAATATATTTTCTTTTAACTTTAATAACTCAAAACAAGTTAAAGAAAATCTAAAAATAAAAAAACAAGTTTACAAAACTCTTATTAGTAATTACAATTAATTATACTATTTAATCGAATTTAATTTTGACGTCTTTAAGTATTCTAAACAATACAAAAAAATTCTTAAATATTAAGAAGAGAATTTCGATACAAAAAAAGATTTTAAACAATAAATATTCTTTTGTTAACTAAAACATCGCAAGATATTTCGTTAATTCTAGTAACAAAATCGACGTTATCTCTTATTTTATAGTATATTCTCGAAGTTTCTTTACAACGTTATTTAATATTAACAAAAATATAAATTCAATAACAATATATAATTGCTTAAAGAACAAATAAATTAAAGCAAGCTAAACAATTAAATAGAATATTAAAATTACAAACTTCGAACTTATAAATATTTGTAGAAAGATTTCCAGAAAATTCTAATACAATTAATATTCAAATAACAAATATTAACAAAAACAAACATCTTAACACTTAAAAATATTCAAAATTTTAAATTTAATAATTATTATAGTTTAACAATTAAATGCAATTGCAAGAAAGCAAAAGCAAAGAATAAAAAAAATCTAACAAAGCGAAATTTGAAATTAATAGAAAGAAAATTGAAAATTATTAAGTCGAAGAATTTGAAAATAATAATTAAAAGAGTTACTTAAATTATATTGTTTTATAAGAAGATCTAGTACATATAGATATAATTTAACAAGTTACAAATCTTAATTAACAATTTTAAATACAATGTTAAGTTGTTTAACAATTAGCTTAAATCGAGACACAATAAATAAAACAAAGAATCTAAAAAAGAACAACAATTAATTTGACTTAAAATCGAATATGTAAAGTTTCAAAATTAAAACAAAAAATATAATAAATTGCAAAAAAATAAATAAAACAAAGTCTTCGTATTTCTTAGTACAAAAAGAAATAAAATTTGCGAAAAAAAAATACAATATTGCGCAAATAAATAACTTTAAAACAATCGTTAAACAAATTGTCTTAATTAAGATAACTTAAGAAAAGACTCAAATTGTATAAATTCAATTAAAGAAAACAAAAAAGTTCGCTAAGAAAATTAAACTCGAAATAATAATAATAAATATATAAAGTTTAATATTGTTTGCAAGAAGCAAAATAAAACAATATAATACTTTGTTAATATAAATCGAACAATAGTATTAAAAGATTGCTAGCAATTGCGCTATTATTGTATAAAAGAATTATAAAAAACAGGTTATTTTAAGAATAATTCGAGATTATTCTACAATTAAATTGTCAAGACTTAATAAATTTTCGAAAGCAAATAGTTGTAAATAAGAGTAATTAATAACGAGATTAATTCTTAGCTTGTTTAATTTAGGAAAAATCTTTAAGACACTTAGCAAAAGACAAAGTCTTTGTTAAATAATACGTATTCTATACAATATGTCGCAAGTAGCAAAGAAGAGAAAATTACTAATTTTAGTAATCTCGAATTAAGAAGTAAATAGATTCTCTTAATTAGAGATATAATATTTATTTCTCTTTATCTTATTTATTTATTAAGAGTTTTTAAGCTTAATAAAAAATAATTAATTAAATTGCGCAAAAATAATACAAAGTTATTACTAACAATTAACATACAATATCTAAAAAGAAAAGTTAACTTTAACTTGTTATTAATCTTATTAACAAGCAAAAAAATAATATAGTAATTTAATAATATATTATTGCAAAGAAGTACAAGAATATTAGAGTTATCTAAGAAATTTTGGCTTAACTATATTGTATTATTTATACAATTATTTATTAAATTTGAATTACAAGCAAAATATTTTATTATAGAATAAACAATCTCTTCTTGCAAAATCTTTTACGTTCTACTTTAACTATCTTCTTCGCTTAACTCTTGTTAGATTATTTAATAATTTTACAACTTTTTTATAATAATTCTTAATTCAATAGATATGCTCAAATTTTTTATTAAAAGAATTAAATTTCTTTGCAAACATATTTTTTTTATTATAGCAATTTATTTTTACAAGTTATTAAAAATTTCAATATATATTATAACAATATTAATATTTATTACAAAATAAGCAAATATTTATTTTAAATTTTTTAAAGTCTTTTGCACAAATATAATGTTATTTGTCTTTTTCTTCTCTTTTAATTTCTTTTTAGCAACAATAAAGTTAAAATCTTTAAAAACTAAATTAATAAATAGTATATACAAATTTTTCTTAAATTTTGTCAATCTAGAGTTAAATAAATTAAATTTATATTTCTAATTTCTAATTTTGTTAAAAATTATTGTTTGTGCTTAGTCGATTAATAAGTATATTTTCTTTTATTTTTGCAAGTAATAAGCGTTACGTTTGCGTTATATAATTGTGCTAACTAATTTTTTTTCTTAATTATACTTAATCTTCTTCTAGAGAATTGTTGCACTTTTGCTTTTATTGCATAAGTTATCTTATTAAATTATTTCGATCGAACTAAAATATAGCAAAGAGCTTTATATAATATTGTTATTTAGAAATTCAAGATAAAACAATATTTTACAAGTCGAATTTAATAGATTAATTGCTTTTAATTAAGCTACATATTCAAGAATATAGTAACATTTAATTTAGAAAACAATCGTCAACTTTATTAGTATTAACTTTAGAAACTTTGTCAAAAGATTGTAATAAATATTCGAGAATTTACTTTAAATTATATTAATTGTAACTTAAAATTCGAAACTAATAGAATATACAAAACATAATTTGTTTATTAAGTCTCTACTTTTATATAAGCTCTAGATAGCTTTTGCAAGCAAATAAACTATTTATTATCTTTATTACTCTTAGTACAATGTATAATCTTAAGAGAAATTCTCGTTAATAGTAGTTTCTAGAGCAACAAGTCGAAATTGAGAGCTTTAACGTTAAAGATATAAATTTTGGTATAAAAATAAGTTGCAATTTGTTAAAGCTACTTTAAATTTACGTAATATAAATAAGATTTATTAAGTATATCTAAAATATTGAATACTTGAACAAGAGAAAATAATATTATTAGTTTAATTAATACTCTTTTACTTTTAATTAAAGATAAGAATTTGTAAACAAGACTCAATGCAATCTTATTCTATAATATAAGATATTAAAAAACTATATTCGAAACTGTTTGTTAAGATCTTGCAATGAATATTTCAACAATATATTATAATCTAATACTTAAAATAATTTTCGAAAATTATTGTTTAATTTTAATCTAGACTTCAAATGTTTTGCAAAATATCTTGTCTTTATTCTACGCATCTAATGTTAGCTTTTTTACAAAAATAAGAGATTTAGAATCTTCGTTAATATAGAGATTGTCTATTCTATCTTCTTTATTCTTATATTTTTATTCAATCTTTCTCTTAGTTAGCTCGTTTAATTATCGAGAGATTTCGACTACAATTAAAGATATAAAAGAGCAAGCAACTCGTTTTTCGTTTTTCTTCTTCTCTTCTTTCTTATTTATATTTCTCTTTGTTTTGCTTTCAATTATCGAAATTTTAAACTTTTGTATTAAATTAGTTGCATCTTAATCGCAATCTAAAATATAAAAGAGCAAACAACTCTCTTTTCTTTTTCTTTTTCTCTTTTCTCTTTTCTCTTTTCTATTCTTTCTTTTGTCGCTTTTTTAATTATTAAGATTTTCGACTTTTGTATTAACTTAGCGACAACTTAAGAGATCTAAAACAATAAAGTCTTTTAAAAATAATAATTTTGTTTTTCTAACTTTATCTTTATCTTTTTGTTTATATATTGTCTTTTTTCTGTTTACTTATAATAAGACAACAAAAAGTAATTGGGTTTTATAAATAATAAAATCTAAAAATATCTAAATTCTATATTTGTAAAAGACTTAATCTAGATTAACTTTTTAATCATTTCTTAACTATAGCAAGCAATATTAATTAAGAATTATTATATATTAAATCGCAAATTATAGTATTTAACAACGCTAATATATTAATTAACGCAAAATAAAACAAAGTTTTATCTTCTCTTAAACTATATCGATTAATAATCTTTTTCTTAATTTTTAACTTTTGTTTTCAAGTTAATTTTTATCAATTGCAAAAAAAGTTGTTCGATATCTCTATATATAACAATAATAAGAACATTTGTAACTTTTATTATATAATCTAAGAATTGTACAATCAATTGTTGTATATTGTTTTTATTTCTTTTTCTTTCTTTTTAAAAAGACTTGTTATCTCTAATCAACTTGTACAATATTATATATAGAATATTAACTATATTAAGAATGATTTATTGTACTTAAAATCTAATAACGCTTTAACATTCTCGAAAAAGCAAAAATTTAAAATAATTTGATTTTATAGACGTTTTTGAACAATAATATATTAAAAATGTCGTCTAGAGAATATCTTTGTATTATAATTATTTTATAAAAGAAGTATTTTAATTTGCTTGCGTTGCAATAAAATTAAAATAAGAAAAATTATTAAAAGCAAAAGATTACAAGATATCGAAAGACTTAAATCTCGAATTATATTATATAGAGAAATTAACTCGAACAAGAATCTTATTAAAAAGATAATTGAAAAAGATTTGCAAAAGTTAATTGATACAATTCTAGTAATTGAAACAACTATAAAAGTCTTTAACATAAATCCTTAATAATCGAATTTTCTTGCGTTGTTAAAGCATAATTGACAAATATAGTTATTTAAGTAAGTAAGAAAGTATTATTAGCACAACTAAAGTAAGTATTTAATGTTATTTTATTAAGTAACTACAATAATACAATCGCTTTATTAAAATAATTAAAAGCTAAAATTTAACTTAACTTTACTCTAGAAAGACTTGCACAAATATATTAATAAATTATAATAAAATCGAAATAGCATTTAGAAAGAATTATATTTGTTATTATATTAATAGATACAAGACATTATACTCTATATAAAAAATAAATTACGAAAACTATAAATTTGTACAAATTGAAAGTCTAAAAGCTTTTAACAATAGATTTTATCTTTTTAATTTAAAAGATATTTATTAATATAAGCTATTTAAATAGTTTGTAAACTAAGTTTGCTTTATAAAGATATTACAATCTTTGTTAACGTAATCGACGAGTTGAATTTCAACTTAAACGAGTTGACTTGTTCAATTCTAATCTTAAGGTTGAGCAAAAGTTCTAATTTAATCGAATGAGTCACACACATAGAACGCGTCGAACGTTCAACTTAACTCGTTCGATTACGTAACATTACGTAACGCGCTAATTATATACAATTAACGTGAATCTTACGTTAGCTTAATCGAGTTAGCGCATAAATAAAATAAAATAAGATAAGCGAATGCTAACGCGACGAAGTTAGCTCGAATTTTTGACATTAACTCGACGAAATTCGATTCTAAAATCGAGTTTGTGTCCTAATCTTGATTTAACTCTACAAGACTCAAGAGAGTAAATCGAGTTAAGAAAAAAGTGTTCGACTCGATCTAACGATTACACTAATCTTTGTCTTAAATTAAATTGTGCTCTATTGTTTATACTCTAAATTATTTAAGAATTGAACATCTAGAATTGAACATTTTTTTAGTATTATTTTAAACAACGAATTTTATATAATATTGTACAATATATTCTTGTTAATCTTAAATAGTAAAATCGAGATTATTTTAAAAAAGTACTTTTATTATTGCAAAATTAACTTGTTACTTAAAAGCTAAATGCAAAGCACTTTTTTTATTAAAATTAATAGTATTAATTATAACGTTATAAATAATTAGTTCTTTTATATTAGCATTAATAAAATATCTAGATATTAGTATTGTTTTCTCTTATTTATTTGAAATATTCATATTAACGTATTTATATAATAGCGCTTTTATTAAGATCGATTTATAATTGTTCTTAAGTTTGCAAATAATTTTTAACGCAAAATCTTTATTAAAATTAATATTGTTAATATCGACTCTATTTTATAATAAGTCCATAAAGTTTCTATATTGAAGCTTTAAATAATAATTGTTTTTACAATTATATATTTTTGCTTTCTTATTTAAGTAATATATTAAAGAGCTTTTTAATATTCTTTGATTAATATTCTTTTTAGCAATTAAGAGTCTTGATAATATCTTCTTAATATAGTTTAAATTATTTATATTAAAAAGCTTATAAAGTGTTTTATAGATATTAACTTCTTAATTTAGAAAGAGTTTAACAGATTTTTACAAATTGACTTATATTGCATTTGATAGAGAGAAATTCTTATAAATATTAACTCTATAATTTAATAATATTGTAATAACATTATTGTGCTCAATCTATATTATAGCGTCGAATAAACTCTTGTATATATTGTCTTTCTTATTAATATTAATATTTGTTGTATTTATTAACTTATTAATTTTAGATTCTTGATTAGACGCAAATTAAATAATATTTATTAGAGATATCTTAATTTCTCTTTTATAGTTTATATTAGCTCTTAGATTTAATAAGTATTGCTATAATAGTTATCTTTGCAAAGCAATATAAGAAGAATAAGATTCTATATTATTTATATTAGTATTATATTTCTTTACAAGAAGCTTAATAATATTGCAATATTTGTATACAATAATTATTATTATTAATAGTTCTTTTTAGAAATTCAAAATAGTTTATTAATATTCTAATTAATTGCAACAAGCAACTTTATAACATATATCTTTTTTGCAATTATAGTAGTTGTTAGCTTTTTACAAAAAAGTAATACAAGATTTATATAAGATACAAGTGCGTTTGCTATTTGTCGACGCACTAAGATATAAAAGACGTAAGATACAATAGACTTTATTTACTATATTTCAACTATATAGAATAGATAGTAGTAAGACTAGTTGTTAAAGAATAACAAGAAACAAGCTTTCTCTCTATTTAATACTTGTTATAACGTGCAAGTCTATTTCTTGCTATCTAACTAGAAAGAAGAGTTGTGCTATTTGAAACTTTTATAAATAGTCGAGATTATATACTCTATTATATTCTAAGACGCTAGCATATCGATAGCACTATAATATTACAATTATCTTCTCTCTTAAAATACTAATTCTTAGTAATATAAGAAGTTATATTAGTCTTACACAAGATAAAGACGTCTATTAAGCATTAATATTACAAGAGCTTGTTAAAAATCTTCTTAAATCTTTTTAAAATTTAAAAGAAAAAGAGTTTTCTATTTAATAGAAATTAGTCTATACTTTAATTTAATACAATATATAGAAAAATATAATAGCAACAATAACAATTTATAGTAAATTGTTGCTTTGCTATTGTTATTATTAGAATTTTAAACAAAATTTAAAGTAGAGTTAGTATTGCGCAGATATTAGATAGACTATAAATACTAATATTGCTATTTTTTTCTCTTTCTTTTTTCTCTCCCTCTATTACTTCTATCTGCAATAGCAATCTTATTATAAATATACTATCAAAAAAACAACAATATATAAGACTTATATATTTAGTACAAATATTAAATTAATATATCTTTATCTTTATCTTTATTTTCTAAGAAATTAATAATTTCGATATTTTATTGTTTGCAAAAACTAATATATTATAGTCTATAATAATCTTCTATATATAATTTGCGTAAACAAGCATGCATACATTTGCAAAAAGAGAAATATCTATATTTATTGCAGAATTCTTTATTGTAAATTAAATTATTGTATTGAAATATATTTTGTTTGCGCTTATAATATAGTAGCTACTAACATTTACTAGTTTGTTAAATATAATTAAAATTAAATAGAAGTTTTTGCCTACAAATATTGTAAAATTTTTAAAGATAAAAATATAATTTCCAAATTAATAGAATATTTGCAAAAGAAAGTTATTCTTCATATAAAGAGCTAACAACGCAATAGAGAATTTATTTTATTAACAACAAATCGAGCGCAATTCTATATTTGTTAATTCAAATATAATTTAATTTGCGCTCTTAAGTATCAAATTAAACTTAAGCAAAAACTCGAGAAAATAAAGAAAAATTAGAATAAAACTTTTATTAAAATAAAACAATTAATCAATCTTTTTTCTAAGTATATATTAACTATAAATATTTTTGTCTGCTCTTTAATATATTTCTCTATTTATTTTTCTATCTATCTCAATATATTGTACAATATACTAATATATATTTAGAATTCGAAAAAGAATAGAAACAAAAACAAGAACAAATTATTAACAAAAACAAAAAAAATTAAATTAAAACAAATTGTTTCTAAATTTGTTGCCAATCTAAATTAAACAAATTCGAATTTTTTTTTTATAGAATTTTATAACTTTGTAACTCAATCTCTTTGCAACTCTAAACTATTAGCAAGATTGTCAAATAATAATATAATAAGTTTTTATTTTATTTTTGTTTACATTCTTCTTATTTATAAATTTATAAAAGATAAAGAGCGCAAAGATATATATAAGCAATAAAAACAAGTTTGCGACAAAAATAAAAAAGATTGTGCAAATTAGATTTTTTGCAATCTAACTTTCTTAAGAAAATACAAGTACTTTAAATAATTTCGAAAATTTGTTTACAAATAATTTTACAAAATCTAACAATTTATTGTCAAATAAATTTAATAACTTTCTATAGTTGTTTAGAACAAATTTAATAAATTACTAAGATTTTGCTAAATTGCTATAGTATATTGTCGACTAAAAAAAAGCAAAGCATATATATTGTACTTTTTTGTATAGATTTTGTTTGTTTAATATTAATAAAGTATAATATACAAAGTTTAGAATTATATTCTAAGAATTAATATTATAAAAAGTAATTCTATTATTGTCGATATCTTAAGTAGCAAAATAAAAAAATCTTCTATTGTATTTCTGATCTAAGCAATAGCAATATAATAGCGTAATAGATTGTTTTTAATATAGTTGCTATTATTGCAATATATATTGTTCTACTTTTTTTATTTTTACTTATTTCGCATATGCTCTTTAAACTTCTTTTGCAACTTATTTACATTATTAAGAAACTTTTTTCTTAACTATTAATTATATTTCTTGTTTTAATTTATCTATTTAATTTTATATTATATCTGCTTCTTAAACTTAGTTCTATTAAGAATTTCTTTAATTTTCTATTAAATTTTGTTATTAATAAGTTTTGAAGCTTGCAATATATTTTTTGTCTACTTATTATCGATATAATATAAATATAACTTTAGTAATAAAATATAAAAAGTATTATAGATTTGATAGATAGTAAATAAAGTAAGACAATAAGTCTACGTTCTCATCTTATTCTTAATTGTAAATAATTCGATATATTTATACAATATCTTTTTGCTAAATCTCTTTTGCTTTAGATTTTTTGTTAAAAATATAATTAGTTTTTAATAGCAAAGCTTTTTAATTTGTGTCTTTTATTATAATATTTTGTTTAATGCGCAATAGTGTTTTTAAGATATTTTGCTAGAACTTTTCTTAAATTATAAAGCTATTTTATATATATTTGTATCGACAATATCTTTTCTTCGATAGAGTTGTTCTTGATTTTATAGTAGATTTCCAACTAATAGTTGTATATTAAATAGAACAATAAAGTTTCGATTTTGGTATAATAATTATTGTTGTAGACAAATTCTGTTATTAACAATAGATTATTTTATCTTATCTATTTAGCATTAATATAAGTTCAATGATAGTACTTAAGAGTCTAATTTTTTTGCTTAGTTAAGCTATTTGTTTAAGATTAAAAAACAATATTTAATTGTCTTTTAATTTATGCATAAAAACATATAACAAATTAGAAAATACTAGTAAAGACAAATCTTTTGTCGCTTACTATATTAGCTAATATTTCGAATTATAAAACAATTTTATCAAAAAGTACTTTTGCTAATTTTGCAATATTAATTGTAACAGTTATAGATATATATTTAATTATTTTTGTATAGCAATTAACTATTACAAAAATTAAGTTATATACAACTTTATAATACTTGCTTGGCAACAAGTCTATTATAAAGTCTATAATGATTTCTTTTTATAACTTCTTTGTAATAAATAAAAATTAAAACTTATTATACAACTTATAACAAGAAACTTTAATATATACTTTTATTTGCTTTGCGCAAATAAGTTAGAAATACTTTTTCTAAAATAAATTTAAAATTTTCTTAATCTTAAAATATCTTGTTAAAGAGTTGTTATAGTTCTTGCAAATTAATTTTTTTCTATCGACTATATTTTCTAAAATATAGAGCAATTTATTATATTTAATAAGACTTTTTTAATCTAGAATCAATATTTTTTGTTAACAACAAAACAATCTCTTAATTTTAATACAAATCCTTTCAACTTAAATATATTTAATTTGAAGATTCTTAATTAAGAATTTTTGAGATTTTTGAGATTTTTTACACAATTTCTCTAATATATTTCTAATTACTTTTCTTGAGATAACAATTTGTATATCAATTAGTTAGAATAGAGATACTAGTTTATTAAAAACTTTCTTTCTATTTTGTAATTGCAAAATCTCTGCGTTACTAGTACGTACTTCTACTAATTATAATACAAGAATTAGATTATCTAATATCTTTTGCTTGCTTTGCGTTAGCAACTTTTGGTTAAACAATAGCGCTAACTTATTTTAAAATACAAGAGTTAGTTCAATTAATATTTTTTGTTTGCTTTGCGATAGCAAATTCTTGTTAGACAACAATATTAGTTTGTTTTGCAATATTAATAGCAATTTCATATTTAAGAACAAGATCTCTTTATAATTAAGATATCTTAACAATTTATTTGTTGAATTTTTTTTACTCGAAAAGTAAAAGATTTTAAAGTTGTAGATAATTAACTTAAGCGCTTAGTAAACTTGTCTTAAGTTTAATTTCTTTTAATCTATAAACTCTCTAAGATTATTATAATTCGATTATATCTTAATAGAATAAATACTATTTTTTAGATAGTATTTTTACTGTTTAAAAGCAACTATAATAGTTAGCAGTTTCTAATTATATATTTTATAATTTTGCTCTATCGAAATTATCTTCTGTAATTAGAATATTATCGAGCGTTAATTTCTATTGTTATCTTGTTAACTTAGAATATTTGCAACTGCAAAATTAGCCTGACCATTAGGTCGGATTTCGGTGGCAAATTTCTTATGTAGTCGGGCTCGGGAACTAAATTTAAAAAAAAAACTTTAAATTTAAAACTCATATAACTTCCTTGTATTTTGCTCGTATTTTTTCAAAACTTTCTTATTTTGTAGAGAATTTAGCGCGCTTTCAAACAAAAAATGAATTACCTAATTTAGTCTAGTATTGATTGCGTAATTAATTAATTAAAATTTGGATTAAATTAAAAATTCTATCCGAATCCTTGGGTCGAACAAAAAATTCGTATTAAGACTTGACCCAAGAATTATACTATGCAAAATTAAACGCGTCAGTCTGTACTTTAAACTTTTTGCTCGAATTGTAATAACAAAGTAACAAAGTCGATATAAAAATATCGCAAAACTAACAAAATATCTATTCTGCTTTATTTAATTAAACAAAAGAATTAAATTTCTTGCTATTTTTACTTTCTTTTAATAGATTAGTAAAAAAAGCAACTTTTTTCGAATAGCAATATATAAAGTATCTATATAATTTACAAAGATCAGAAATATCTGTAGCTTACAATAAGTTTTTAATTTACATTACTTCTTAATTGTTTTATTTCTTTTTAAATCTATCTATATATCTTCTAAAAATACAATAAAGTTTAGAAATTTAATTTCTATAATATTAAACTTATACTTCTTTAAATTAATATATAGCAAATATTTGCAAAGACATTTTAGTATCTATCTAATATAATATTAGTAGTTTATTGAATTATTACTATATACTAGTATATTATCTACATAAATTACGCAAGTTATATTGATTAGTTCTCGCAATATCTTATTAATATAGATTTGAAAAATTGCAAATACGTTTGCTAGTTCAAATAATATAATCTGGTACTCGAAATACTTATAGTATATACAAAATACTGTCTTTTACTTATTACTGCGTTTTATACAAATACAATAATAGATATTCTTTAGATTCAAGACAATAAAGCGCTTTGTTTTGTATAGACAATCTAGCGTTTCTATAATTATAGATAGTAAATAACAATTCTCAATAATAATTGTATTTAGATTTCTATAATCGACGTATAAACATATCTTACTGTTCAATTTTAATATAAATAGCATATAGACGTTTGCAGATAAAACTAAATACTTATTTAATTTTTAACTAAAATATTATTAAGATATTGTCGAAGTATTGTTAGCTTATTATGTAAAAGATTATAAAGAAATATAAAGAATAGCTCTTTGTTATTTTGAAACTTAATAATATAATTCTCTCTTTATAATTTTGATAGAGTTTTAGTTAATTTATTATTATAGATATTTTTTAGATTGCTTAATTTCTTAAGAATCTTAGACTTTGCTGATTTTTTGTCTAATATTTTGTAATATTAGCGCAAACAATAGTATAGATTATATTATACTTAGCAAGATTTGAGACAAACTGCTTAAGATTAACTATTTTTAATTTGTTATCTGCAATCTTAAATTGTTAGTTTTCTGTCTTCGAATTGATTAATATGCTTTGCTCAATTAATATTAATATATCTATTGTTTTTATTTATTTTTTTTGCTTTGTTTGCAAGATATTAGCAAAGCTTAAACTTTTTTTAAATCTATTATAGTAATAGCAACAACAATAGACTTGTTCTATTTGTATTTATTAAGATACTTCTTTTTGTAATATTTCTTTTTATAGTATTTAAAGTATTTAATACTATTTAAATAATTTGTATTATTAATTTTGTTAACTTGCTTATACAATATCGACAAGTTTTTAAAAATATAAAGCTTTTTATTTTTGATAAATTTGTTAATTCTATCTAAGCGACAATTCTAATAAAATCTGTCTAAAAAGATATTAGAATTTTTTGTAATTTGCTAATTGTTAAAGTTACTTGTATTTGCTTTGCAAATACAATTTAATATTTAGTTTTATATAATATTTATAGTTAAAAGTTTATTGCAAGTATTCGATATACTATTAATATCTAGAATTTTTATTTTCATGTTCGACTTAAGCTTAATCAAACATATATAAATTCTCTACTTCTCTAAAAGCAACAATAGATAAATCTCTAACTTATTCAAATATTTTTTAAGAACAATTATCTTTTAATCTAACTTCTATCTAGTATTCTTTTATCTTTTATAGACAAGAAAACAACAATTAGCAGAATTAGTTATTAAATTTAATAGAAATTTTCTAAATTTTTTAAAGATTTTGTTCTTCAACTTAGTATTATTGCTTGTTTTTAAATATTACAAAATAGGAATATTCTTTTTTAAAAATAATGTATAGTAGAGAATTTTGTTCTTATTTATAATAAAATATGTCAAGAATTGTATTATATTTAGTGTGATCGTTAGGTCGGGTCGAACACTTTTTTCTCAACCCGACCCACCCTCTTGGGCCCCGTAGGGTTGGGCCAGGGTTAAGGCGCGAACCCGACCCCAGGGTCGGGTTTCGTTGGGTCAATGCCAAGAACTCAAGCTAACTTCGTCGCGTTAGCATTCGCTTATCTTATCTTATCTTATCTACGCGCTAACCCGACTGGGTTAGCGCAAGGGTCCACGCTAATCGTATGTGGTTAACGTGGATCCTGCGCTAGCTGAATCGAGTTAGCGCGTCACGTGACGTCACGTGATCGGGTGAGTGGGATTAGACACTCGACGCGCATTCTTCGCCCGCCCCACCCTGTTGAGCTAGGAAATTTGCCTGACCCTAGGGTTAGGGTTGGGCGAATTAACCCGATCGGGTTGAAACTCGACCCGACGATCACACTAATTATATTAATATCGATTTTGCAAAATTAAATAATATATTTACTTATATTTAAACTTTTGTATAATTTTAGCTTTTTAAATTTAAAAAACTTAAATATAATCGACAACAATACAATAGCAATTTAAGAAACTTATAAATTTGTTTTTTCAATTATTATAGCTCGAATTCGCTAAATATCTTGCACATTTCGAATCTCTATTATTAATATTTTAATTTGTTAATAGAAAGTCGAGTTTCTAATTGTGTTCGAATTATTTTCTTTGTTGTTATTATACTAATAATTGTTATTTTTGTTAACATCTTGTAAGCAATTGTTATTTCGAGAATTATTAAATTTCTCGAATTCTAATTTAGTAGTTAAATAGTTATTATAGTTTAAGCTATTTTAATTTGATATAATACTATTATATCTTAAGTCTTTTTCTTCGAAAGATAAAACAATTAGAACTATAAAATACAAGTATATTTGCTACTTATCAATATACTAAGATACAAAAGATGTAAGATACAATAGACTTTATTTATTATATCTCAACTATATAGAATAGATAGTAGTAAGACTAATTGTTAAAAAATAATAACAGACAAGCTTCTTTTCTATCTAATACTTGCTATAACGTACAAGTCTGCTCTTCGCTATTTAACTAGAAAGAGAAGTTGTACTATTTGAGACTTTTATAGACAATCGAAATTACATATTCTCTTATATCCCGAGACGCTAGCGCGTTGATAATACTATAATATTACAATTTATTGCGCTATATTTGTGCAGTTTTATTATAGCTTAAAGAACATAGATATTGTTTATATTACTCTATATTGTTATTTGCTTTATAAGATTTTTGCAAGAATTTTATAATATATTTGCGAAACTAGAAAAGTATATCTTGTTAAATAAAAATATCTTAAAAATTTGTATATTGTTATTCTTACTTAAAAATTTGTAACAAATAATACAAAAAAGAAGTTATTCGCAAAAGCTATTAATACTTAAATTTACAATAGACGCAAATATAACATCGGCAATTCGGGAAAGCGACCCCTGTAACACAATAACTTCATTGCGTCGATATTGGCCCGAGAGAGTCTCGTGACATCTAGCGCTAGCCTATTAGAGTAATTTAAAATATTTCGTAGAATTTAGATTGTTTTGTAAGTTATTTGAAATTTTTAGTCTAATCGGATTAGTATTACGAATAGA